>VMHT01178704.1_pt1 | contig 13525 bp, 13 predicted proteins | sample 4693611 | NCBI WGS metagenome assembly VMHT01 (sample SAMN12280063, study PRJNA550983) | marine metagenome | isolation source: seawater sampled from same location over 5 years 0.02-0.2 micron viral filtrate | place: USA: collected off the coast of southern California halfway between the port... ... | reverse complement strand
GTGGAGAAGAAGGGATTCGAACCCTCGACCTCTTGACTGCCAGTCAAGCGCTCTAGCCAACTGAGCTACATCCCCTTTGATTTCTTTAGGTTGCGCTGTTTTGTTGTTTGATTAGGTTCAACGCTGACCCTGCTTTAAACCATTCTATTTGTGCTTCGTTATAGGTGTGATTTGCTTGCAAATTATCCGTTGATCCATCTGCATGAACAACCTCAATGCTGATGGGTTTCCCTGCTGAAAAATTGGCCAAATCAACAAAATTGAAGCTGTCGTCTTCTTGAATTAGATCGTAATCGGACTCATTCGCAAAAGTGATCCCCAACATCCCTTGTTTTTTGAGGTTGGTTTCATGGATACGAGCAAACGATTTGACGAGTACCACTTTGACGCCCAAATGACGAGGCTCCATGGCTGCATGCTCACGAGAAGATCCTTCTCCGTAGTTGTGGTCACCCACAACAACAGTTTCCATTCCCTGTGCTTTATAGGCACGCTGCACGTCAGGAACGCCACCATATTCGCCAGTCAATTGGTTTTTGACAAAGTTGGTTTGTTTGTTAAACGCATTCACTGCCCCAATAAGGCAATTGTTTGAAATATTGTCCAAATGACCTCGGTAACGCAACCAAGGTCCTGCCATTGAAATATGGTCTGTGGTGCACTTACCGTCGGCTTTCATAAGCAATTTGGCACCCATCAAGTTTTTGCCATCCCAAGGCGTAAAAGGGGTCAGCAGTTGCAATCGTTCTGAATCGTCTTTAACAACAACAGACACTCCCGATCCATCTTTTTCTGGCGCAAGATATCCGTTGTCCTCCACATCAAATCCAGATGGTGGTAGCTCCAATCCTGTTGGTGGTTCCAACCTCACTTTTTCACCGTCTTGGTTGATCAACGTGTCGGTCATTGGGTTAAAGTCCAATCGGCCAGCGATAGCCACCGCCGCCACCATTTCTGGTGAAGCAACAAAGGCGTGGGTGTTTGGGTTTCCGTCGGCTCGTTTGGAAAAGTTTCGGTTGAACGAGTGTATAATGGAGTTCTTTTCTTGTTTGTCTGCACCGTCTCTTGCCCACTGTCCAATACATGGTCCACAGGCGTTGGTGAAGATTTTGGCATCGAGGTCTTCAAAGATTTCTAAAAGTCCATCGCGTTCTGCGGTAAAACGAACCTGTTCCGATCCTGGATTGATCCCAAAAGAGGCTTTGGTCACCAGTTTTTTATCCACTGCTTGTTTTGCAATCGATGCTGCACGAGACAAGTCTTCGTAGGAGGAGTTTGTGCATGACCCAATGAGTCCCCACTCTACTTTGATGGGCCAGTCGTTTGATGATGCTTTGTTTGCCATTTCACTTATCGGAGTAGCGAGGTCTGGCGTAAACGGGCCATTGACGTGTGGTGAAAGTGTGCTGAGGTCAATCTCAATCACTTGATCAAAATACTGTTCTGGGTTTTGATACACTTCGGGGTCGGCAGTTAGGTGTTCCTTCACTGCGTTGGCCGCTTCGGCCACATCGTCTCGGTCTGTTGCACGGAGATAACGCTCCATGGATTCGTCATAACCAAAGGTAGAAGTCGTTGCACCCACTTCGGCACCCATATTACAAATCGTTCCTTTTCCGGTGCAAGACATTGCCTCGGCGCCCTCGCCAAAATATTCGATAACGGCACCTGTTCCTCCCTTAACGGTAAGAATACCGGCAACTTTCAAAATCACATCCTTAGGTGCTGCCCAACCGTTGAGCTTTCCTGTGAGTTTAACGCCTATCAGTTTTGGGAATTTAAGTTCCCATGGCATATCCGCCATGACGTCAACCGCATCGGCGCCTCCAACTCCAATGGCAAGCATGCCTAGACCACCCGCGTTGACCGTGTGTGAGTCTGTCCCAATCATCATACCGCCCGGAAAAGCATAGTTTTCCAAAACAACTTGATGAATAATTCCGGCTCCTGGCTTCCAAAAACCAATGCCGTATTTGTTGGAGACCGATTGTAAAAAATCAAAAACCTCAGCCGAAGAATTGTTCGCAGAACGTAAATCGGCAGCGGCACCTTCTTTCGCTTGAATCAGGTGATCGCAGTGAACTGTCGTTGGCACTGCAACCTTTGTTTTTCCCGCTTGCATAAACTGTAGCAACGCCATTTGCGCTGTCGCATCTTGACAAGCAATACGATCAGGGGCAAAGTCAACATAATCTGCACCACGAACAAAGGCCTTTTGCGCATCTCCATCCCATAAGTGGGCGTATAATATTTTTTCTGAAGCCGTCAAAGGCTTCCCTGTTACTTCACGTGCAGCGGCAACACGAGCTGACAAGCGTTCGTAAGTTGCTGTAATCATTGAAATGTCGAATGCCATTTGGATTGATTTTTGTTTGGGTGTAAAAATAGGAAATTGTACTCTTTTTATTACACTCATTTTTAGTTTCTTGGCTTCAACAACAGAACATCCTTTTTTTCTATGAACAAAAAATTCCCCGCTTGGTTAATGCGGGGATTTATCATTCTTTACTTCAACTTCATTAACACATGGTCAAAACATCATGTCTTTCTTTATCACTATTTATAAAACGATAGTGTTTGTGTTGTAGCCCTTGTGTCGCTTTATCTTGGATTTCATGTGTGAAAGCACAAAACCAAAGTGTAGAGGCAAATGTTTTCCATAAAAAAGCCCGCTCGAAAGCGGGCTTATACTGTATGAAATGGGCGCTTCTTATTTGCTCTCCATATTCAAGATATAGTCATGAGAATCGTAAAGAAAGTTTACGACTGCGACTTTGTCCTCTTGCCATTTGAAAGATGCATGAACAGGAGAGCTAACCACCGCGCCGGTAGCGTTGCTTTTCCCTTCCCATAAAAACCATGTGTTGGTAAATACATTTCCGTTATCTACATAAAAAGTTGCCGTTGTGTATTCGGAGTTTGTAATGTCGCTGTAGAAATTCCGCCCTTGTAAAAACCCCTCCATCATTTGAGCAGGCGTCATTTCGTTTCCGTTAACTCTGGCAATAGCATCTTCGGTAAAGATTTCCAACTGGCCAGACATATCATTGGCAACATAAGCTGCATTGAGTGCATCCATTGCGTTGGATTTGGCATCTCCAGACTCAATTGTTCCAAAGTGATGCTCTGATTTTTCAATGTGATTTTCACCGACTTGCGCACATGATGTGATCAAAAACGCAGCTAGTGATAGTATAAGAAAATGTTTCATTTTTTTGTTTTTAGTGATTAATTGATGCTGTAAATTTATTAATAAAATGCATGTTTACAACATGAACAACTCCCGTCCACCCCTACTGAAGAGGGGTTTGTGAGATATTATATGTATTGGATTTTATTTTTTGCTCGTCACAAAATAAAGAACGGCAAAAACGGCAAAAAGACCCATGTTGACAAAAGCCGTTGGACCTCCAACAACACCAATGGCAATGTGATAGCCAATGATAGCAGTCCACATGGTACAGCCAAGCGCCCAAAGAGTGCCAAAACGGTTGAGCGAACTTCCAGCCATCTCAGGAAGTTTCCACATAAAAATGGACAAAAAGATAAAGGTTACACCCAAAAACTGTCCCAAAGCAATAAGATGGTCTGTCATTTCCATCATCGCCATTTCAAAGAACATCGCCGTGGCAAAAAGCTGCGACAATCCGTTGATCAAAAAAATGACCGATTGGATTCTAAAAATTGATTTTACATTCATTTTTTGTTATTGTTATTGATTCAGTGTTCAATATAATTGAAATAATTTGAAAATTATAGTTAATAATCAAGTTCTGTGGGTAAATTTTGGGTTATTTGATAATAATGTTTAACTTTATTGGCTATTTATTAAACATTATGAAATTAAAGAAAAGGGAAGTTGTTTATTTTAACAATTCAACACAGAAAATAAGCTTGCGTAAATACTCATGGTTTGCTACGATTAAATGGAATTTGTCTAGCATCGTCAAACGTCATAATATCGCACGGTAGTTCCATCAATTACTGCTCTTACACGAGCCTTCTCGGCTTTCTATTTGCCATTATCTTTCAAAACGACATTCTTTCCATTCGTTGCATTGCTTTGTTCTCTAGTTTTTATACATTAGAGGCACTAAAAATGAAACTAATGAAACAACTAATTTATGTGCTCGCTGCGGGTCTCTTCGCTGTGAGTTGTTCAAACCCAAACGCCACTCTTGTCACATTTGATGATGAAAACACGGTCGCAATTCGCGCCCACATTCAAAACTATTTGGAAAATGATGTTGCGTCAATGACCGAAAGATGGTCGGAAGACCTTGTTGTAAAGGGATCCACGTTGGATGGTGCAGTAGATCTCGCCGTTGCGCAAAGTGCAATTTCTTTACACCACGTTCTTTTTTCAGATATCAGTATAACTGCTCCGGATTCTGATGAGGATTTTTATGCAGAAACAACAACCTATAAAGACTCTGGCGAAACGTGGACCAAAATATGGTTTTCATGGAACGGAACAGGAAATTTTACAGGCAATACGGTTTCCAATATGAATATGATCGGCTTTCGCTGGGCAGACGGAAAAATTGCGGAAGAGCATCACTTTAGTGACGGGGCTGCATTTGCTGCCGAGGTGGCTGCTTTTGAAGCGTCACAGTCTGCAGCAGAGTAATCTGTAACCACACCAATATGCAAAATGGCATAAAAAGTCCATTGCCCATCTTGGCGATTCTTTTTGTGCCTTTTTTTGATTTCTCCAACTCGTGTCAAGATCTTTTGGAAAGTGTAGGTCCCCTAAAAAAAAGTGCGCAAGAATAAGTCCAAAGATTTTGTAACTTTATGCAAAACAAACACAATGGAAAACATTTCTTTATTATTGCAAGTGGCCGTAGCGGTTTCCGTATATTATGTATGGATTTTTAGATATCACAATGTGATTGCTGAATTCAAGCAGTTTGGGTATTCAGATGTCTTGCGGAACTTTGTTGGTGCCGCTAAGATTTCGATTTCGGCGCTTCTTATTATCGGGATATGCTACGCTGAAGTGACTGCTTATGCCGCATTAGCAATGGCCTTTTTTATGCTTTGTGCTCAGTTGTCGCATTTTAAAGTTAAAAACGGCTTTATGCAACGACTCCCATCTTTGATCCTCCTTTTGATGTCGTTGTTTATTGCTGCGTTTCACTATGGATTACTATAATTGATGGATCTATACACTATCATCATTCTTTTTACGGGTGTTTCTTTTGTGGCCTATGGCATAAACTCCTTTATTTCAAAAAGAATGATTCGCGAATTTAAACGCTGGGGGTTGGCCGATAAACGAAAAGCAATCGGCGCTAGTCAGTTTGTTGGAGGGCTTGGATTGTTGGTCGGATTTGAATTTGAGTTGGCACTCATCATCAGTTCGGTCTTTATCATAGTGATGATGCTTGTTGCCATTGCCGTCCGAATTCGAATAAAAGACAACATCTCCGACATTTTACCCGCCATCACGTATATCTTATTGAACGCTATTATTCTATATCGTTTTCTATACGCCTAGTTGATCCCCGACGAGGTGCATATCACCTCATTCGGAACCATTTGCTTCATAAAGCTTAGCTGCCTCTTCCTACTTTTCGAACCCCAGAAGATTTTAGTTTATTGTTTTTATTGGACATTTTGCGCTTTCCACCTTTTTTATCAGGTGTATTTTTTTGTAAACTGTTTCCAAAAAACTTGCTTGACATATGTGATATTTTAATTCTTTAAAGTTATAAAATAATAGCATTCATCCGCAAAAGGACAGCAATTTTACAGTCTTTTTTCTCTTATATCCTCACAAAAGGGCCAACAATAAATGAGTTATCTACACTTATTCACTTGAACTGTGCTTGCCAACACTCTACCTTTGGTGAAAGAAGGTGCAAATGCTTGCTTTGCTGTTTTTTGCTAAGTAAAAAAGCAAAAAAACCCGCTAAAAGCAGGGCTTTAAGAATGTGTAGTCTGGCGGTTAGGCGTGCTCCCCCCTACTGTAGTTCAGAGATACAGCAGAACGCAATCTTTTAGTGAATTACGTTTATTGAAATAAAAAAATGACTTTAGGGATATCATAACTTTCAGAAATTAATGTGATATAATCTTTTTGACCGCTTCAGCTGTTTCTAAGAGTGTTTTTTCAAACGGAATTGGCTTCCAATTGAACACCTCCATTGTTTTAGAGTTATCCGCACTAAGTTCCATGTCGAGCATGGTTAACATCCCTTTGGCTTCTCGATCAAAAATGGACAAGAATTTCAACATAAAGTTTGGCGCTAATCTGGTGCTAGGGCCTTTATATCCATTGTCTAAAAGAAATTGGCATACCCACTGAAAACTTCTTCCTACTTTTTCAGTTGCAATAAAACGTTGGTTAGCAGCTTTGGGCTCTGTTAAGGCTGCAACATGCAAATAGGCTACATCACGCACATCAACCATAGGAAATGACATCCTTGGTATCAAAGGCGTTTTTCCTTCTAAGATTTTAACAACCATAGACATTGATGCGCCCGAAACGTTTGTCCCAAGTGGGGGGCCAAAAACCCCACCCGGATTAATGCTTACTAATTCTAATTTATGATCCCCCGATTGATTTTTAATAAAATCCCAAGCGGCTTGCTCTGCTAATGTTTTACTTTTAAAATAAGTGTTTAAATTTTTTGACTCTAAGTCAGTCCAATCCTCAGATGTGATTACCCCTGTTTTTCTGCCTCCCATTATTGCAACAGTAGAGCTGGTTAAAACGACTCGTTTTACTTTATTTTTTTTTGCAGATTTTAATACCCTTAGTGTTCCATCTATTGCTGGGGCGAGCATATCTGAATCATTTTTTGGGTTTTCAATTGTAAATGGAGAGGCCAGATGCATAACGAAATCATAATCTGTCAGGGCTGCGTCCCATCCGTCATCAGAATTTAGGTCTAACCGAGCGAAAGAAAGGTTCTCAATAGAAACCGAAGCTGATTGAAGAGTAGATATTACTTCATCTTCTTTCTCAGCAGTGCGGACACTTCCCGTTACATTGTATCCTTTTTCTAAAAGGGTTTTTACACAATGTAATCCGATATAACCAGACACTCCAGTTACAAATACTTTTTTACTCATATTTTAAATTATTGATTAATATATATTACTTTTGATTTGATAGTAAAAGTATAAAATATTACTATTTATTTGATAGTAATATTCAAGAAACTTTATAATAATGCCATTTCTAAATAAAATCTTTAGGTGTGATTGCCCTGTTACCTCAGCTATGGACATCATAGGTGATCGATGGACGCTTGTTGTCATAAAAATGATGCTATTAGAATATAAAAAAACCTTTAAGCAGTTCTCAGAAAGTGATGAGTCTATTGCCCCTAGTATCTTATCCAACAGACTAAAAATGTTAGAAAAAGATGGCTTTATTAAGAAAGTAAAAATAGCCCATAACCTTAAAACAAATTACTATATCTTAACAGAAAAGGGGCTTTCATTAAGTCCTGTGATTATAGAGCTAGCGTTTTGGAGTCATCATAATATAAAGCGCTTCGACAACCCCATTGTCAATGTCAAGGATAAAACCGAATTGTTCAATATAATTATCGATAGATATAAATCAAAAACAGCTGTACTATAACAAGTATAAGCGTTATCATTCCACGATGCTCCTTATTATTGAAAGGTGCAAATCGTTTGATCAAAATTTAAACTTTTCCATTACATTAGGGTCTAAGTAATTAAACCCATTCAATGAAAAGGATTTTCAAATTATTCTTGGTGGTACTCATATTGTCATGTAGTAAAGATGAAAACTCTCAGGAACAAAACGAATCATACTGTTCTGGAGATTACTCAACTGCTGGAATTTTAGTCGACATTGAAGGAGAAATCTATAATAATGATGAGTCCGTGAATAATTACAGTAGATATTCATGGACTTCTGATGGTGTTGATAGAATTTTAAGTGGAAATGGGATTCCTAATCATGAAGTAGGTACTTTTCCAAACACCAATAATCCAAATACAATTTCAGAGCAAAATGTAAATAAGAGATTTACGCTTTGTCCAGATATAATTACGGAAAGTGGATTGGATGTTGTTGGTCCTGCTTTGGCAATTGCCTATGCATTAAACAGTGTCAAATTTGATCCTGCTACAGCAGGGAAATGTAATGATGCTGGCGAATGTAGTTTAGCGCAAGGACAGGGAAACTGGAATATTGAGGCACTAGGGCATACCACATTTGACTTTGGTGATGACATGAACCATGCTCATGTCCAGCCCAATGGCGCATATCATTATCACGGAATGCCAGAGTTGCTTATTGAATTTTTAGCAGACACTCAAGGGATGACATTGGTTGGTTGGGCGTCTGATGGGTTTCCAGTCTATGCTAGATATGGGTATTCAGAGGCAACTAATCCCAACAGTGAAATGAAGTCATTAATCCCAAGTTACAGATTAAAATCTGAGCCTGATGCAAATCGTCCTGCGATTTTAACTGCGCTTATAGGCGGTCCTGGTCAGGGGACTACAAATGAAAATACACCTATTCCAATGGGCGCTTTTACCCAAGATTATGAATATGTTGAAGGACTTGGAGATTTGGATCAATGTAATGGTCGCTTTGGTGTAACCCCAGAATTTCCTGAAGGCATCTATTACTACGTCGTTACAGATGATTTTCCTTTTTTCACAAGATGCCTCAAGGGGAATGTTTAAAATAAAAACGGTTATACCATAACAGTATAGTGGTTTTATCATTATTGATTAAGGAAGGTAGCATTAAACAACAATAATTTACCGTTTTCCCAAAATGCTCTAAAAATGGGATTATCCACAAAATAAGTAACGCTTCCTTTGCCAATCGTTTCTGTACCAATAATCAATGATTCCTCTTGAACATCGGCCACATTTTTACCTACAAAACCTGCTACGGCAGATGCTCCCTTAGGGATATAACTGACATTGCTTCCTTTTTCCAGTAGTGAATAAGCCAAAGCCGAACGTTTTAGGGTATGGTAGTTGGTGCTGTATCCCAGCCCAATGGGGTGGGAGTTGTCTAGGCGTGTGTTGTAAATTCCTCCCGTGATAACATTACTGATGTTATTACGTTTACGGTCTTCATAACGTAGGGTGGGGTAAGGAGTGATTTTATTTTCCTTTCTTTTTACACCAAAGGCTTTTTGATCTTCAAAGACGGACAAAGCGCGTTCAATGGCAATAATACGACCCCCTTGACGTAGCCAGCGCATGATCATTGCTTTTTTAGGTTCCGAATTCAGGCTGGAGTATCCCCCTGATGGCATGATGAGCAAATCGATTTTCTTCATTACGTTTTCTGAGAGTTGATTTTCGCGTATTTGATGAAAAGGATAGTTTAAATCTTGTTCAAAATAGTGCCATAATTCTCCGTAGCTATATGGTGAAACTTCACCTTCTGCAAGCACTGCAATTTTGGGTGTTTTAATCCATTGAAAGTCATTTGAACCCATATCTGGTCCTGCAGAAGCATAACCACTGGCAATGGGAATCAATTGCTTTTGAAAATCTTTTGCCAATCGATTTAAGGTGGTTTCAAATGAGAGGTGCGTCGTGTTTTCTCCTCTGATAATAAATAAACTTCCCGCTTTCCAATTTTTATCAGCACTGCTAAAGGGTTTTTTACTAACGCGTAATTTGATATTAGCTTTTAAAAGTGCTGCCAAAAACTTACCATCTTCAAAGCTGTCATAGGTAGTGCCCCAGGCGTAGGTTTCTGAGGAAATAGGCTGTTGAAGGAATGTTGTTTTTTGTGAGTTGTATTTGATTTTACTTTTAGTGCCCACTGCTTGTAAACCATGAGCATAAGGAAGTGACCAGGCGGTAATGTCATAGGTCAGTGAGTCTTGAAGTGCTGTTTTAGGTTCAAACCACACCTGTAACATTTTGCCTTTCACTTGCTGAGTAGGCACCACTAAAGCTCCTTTACCAACGTTGGTGTTGGTCATTCTCTGCTGTTGATAATCGTAACCAGTAATTGACATGTTTTGATCCAAAAAGCCATATTCTACCTCATGTTGGTTGAACAGCCGTAGAAGAGCTTTTAATTTGTTGGCACTCCCTTGCAAAACATAGGATTGGTATTTTCGATTTTTGTCCTCAAAGAAAGCTTGAAAATTTAGATTGAGTGCACGGCGGTGTTTGGCAACAGTTTCCACAGTAGAAATGGCAGTGGTATAGTGATGCTCAATACGATCAACTAGCGTTAGTTCGATGCCTTCATCGTTGAGGATACCTAACCCTGCATCTCCATTGCCCGCCTGCTCATAAGTCATTCCTATTGCACCTAAGTAGGTTGGATAGGTATCCCCATAACTTGGGTAGAGCAAGTCAAAGAACTCTTTGGTGAAGTAGAGCCATCCTTCACGATCAAAATAAAGAGCATGATTTTTTGCCAATTTATCTTGAAATTCCATCTGGTAAGGGGAAATAATTTCGTGAACTGGTTTGGCAGCAGGTGCAAAGTAGTAGGGGCTATTGATTCCTTGTTCGTGAAAATCCACATGTACATGAGGTAACCATTGGTTGTACTTTTTCAATCGTTGTTGTGTTTCAATTTGTGTCGCCCATGCCCAATCCCTATTCAAATCAAAAATGTAATGGTTTGTTCGCCCATTGTGCCATAGCTCATCGTGCTCGCGAGAAAATGGCTTAGCATCGTAAGGGTTACTGCGGTTTTGATTGTACCAATTAACATATCGGTCTCGACCATCAGGGTTAACACAAGGATCAATAATCACAACGGTCTTTTCTAGCCAGTCACTGTGGTTTTCAATTAAATTATAGATCGTTTTCATTGCTGCCTCTGTGCTTGAAGACTCGTTTCCATGGACATTAAAACTCAACCAAACGACTGCGATGTCATCGTTTTTTTCACCTTCAATTAGCCCTGTATTTTGGAGGTGGCGCTGGCGAATTGTTTCTAAGTTGACCAAGTTTTCAGCGGCAGAAACATAGGCCAATTGAAGAACACGCCCTTCATAAGTGGAGCCATAAGGAGCTAAACTGACCATTTCGGAATGAGCTGCCACATGTTCAAAATAATCCACTACTTGGTGGTGTCTAGAAAAAGTAGTCCCTAGCGTGTAACCCAAAAAAGCATCTGGAGATTGTAATTGTGCAACGACCGGAAAATGAATAAGAAGGCTGAATAAAAGAAGTGTAATTGTTCTCATAATGGTTTTTAAAGTCAGTAATATACCTATTTTTTGATTTTAAAAGCCTGCCGATTTTAAAAAGAGATCATAATAAAAAAGAGGTCAAAAATGACCTCTTGTCTATGATGGCTAACCTATTACTCAAAATTGCAACACAACTACTAGCGGATTTATATTTATTCAATTCTAAAAGAGTAGATCAAGGAATAACTAATATTGTTTCCATCACTTGTTTTTAGAAATAATTTGCCAAGAATATGCAGTCCCTTTTGACAATTCAACTGTTGTTGTGGTTTCTGTTAACCCAGACTTATTTGAAACCTCATTTAACTGGTCATGTTTACAGAGGCTGACCATGAAAAATCTACATTACTCCTCGTATATAAAAAGTCATTAAAACCATCATTGTTTAAATCTCCAACAGCAACATCACCATGTTCCAGCGCAATTGTTGGTGTATCGAAATACTCTGTCTTTTAGTACATTTTCATCACTAAAATCAGTTCCATCTTGCATTGCATCTCTCCCAATGGAAAAATACAATTCATTCATTTTATTGAACCCAATTCCTAAAACCCCAATATGATAATCAAGTGAATCGAATTTTGTTTGATCAAATAATGTTTCAACTAATTTGCCTACAAGATCGATTTTTATAATTCTAGCGTTTCTACCCGCAAGACTTCCAGATTGAATTCCAGCAATCAAATTTCCTTGAGGACCTATTGTTAGTGAAAGAGCGCCATCAAAACCAAAATCGGATTTTTCCTGTGTTAGTTTATCCCATTTTCTAATTTGATGGTTCTTGTTGGAAACATAAACATTGCCATTACTATCAATAGCAATTCCTGTTGGAAAATGATATTGATTATCTTCAAAAAGAGTCTCTGATGTTTTATTTTCAAAATTAGATTTATAAATTTTTGTATCATATCTGTGTACAGTGTAGATTTCATCCGATTGATTAATTGAAATCCCTATGCCGTCATTCCCACTTGGAACATAAACTGAATCTTGAAGCTCACCAACTAAATTATATTTATATATATCAGACCCTGAAAGTATGTATAGCATCTCATTTTTGTAAGTTATGGCATTTACATTTCCAGGAATGTTATTAATAAAAATAGACGCCTCACCATTTCTTGTTTTTCGGACAACCCTAGAGTTTCTTGAATCCGCAACATAAAGATTTCCATCAAGGCCAAAAACTAAACTTTCTGTTGTAAGAGCTGATTTTCGGCACTTCCATTTCCATTTCCTCCCAAGGCAACTCCCAAACATCCAACAAGAGTTGGTTCAATTGATAATTCCCATTTAAATCCATCTGGTGGATTGACACCATTATATGCATCTAATTGTTCTTGATTCACAATTATGCAACTAAAGTTGTTTCCATAATTCGCATAGAACTCTAAAAGATTAGTACAATTAGAAACATCAATTTCACCCTCAATTTGATTTCCATTGATTACTAAATATTTAAGCTTAGTATTATTTAATAAATTAATTGAACTAATGTTATTGTAAGCAACATTCAGCACTTCAAGTTCAGTTAAATTGGAAACATCTAATTCTCCATCTAACCCACTATTGTTTGCTAATACAGTTTTTAACAATATGTTGTTCGAAAAATCAATTGTCGAAATACTGTTGCCCATATTAATTCTTATCTCCTCCAATTTAGTGTTTTTACTAATGTCAACTGAAGTTAGTCTATTGTCATATAAATCTAAGAATATCAGTTCTGACATATTAGAAATGTCATAATGGCCACCCTCACCTATAAAACCTTCAATTGAACACATTGGAGTGGAAAGCATAGTAATTTTAGGATTGTTAGAAAAGTCTAAAATTGGTGTGACTTCATTACTATCTATTGACAACCATTCAAGTTCTGGATTATTACTGGTGTCTAATTTTTTAAATGTATTAAAGTTAGCGCCAAAGATTTTAAGCTTAGAGTTTTTTGATATATTAATACTATCGAGATTTTGCCCGATCAGGTTTATTCCCTCAAGGTTTGGAAATGCTTCTATTCCAGCTAAATTCGAAATTCGATTTGAGAACCTTTCATCAAAATCCCAAAACCCTATTGAACTTCCAACATACCAATTGTCAATCGCCTCAATTGTTACTTGATTGATACTTGAAGCTTGTGAATTTGTAATATAGCCATCAATCATATCATCTCTGCCTATTTCTATCAAATAATTTTCCAAGTTCTCATCTGGTATGTAAGTTAGACCTTCCGTGTAATTTTCTTCCTCATATCCATCCTCTAATTGTACACAAATGCCTTCGATGTCCATTGTGCCAGCAAACCCCCCATCATCATCTGTTTCGACATCATAAATATTGCC
>VMHT01069452.1_pt1 | contig 13526 bp, 9 predicted proteins | sample 4693611 | NCBI WGS metagenome assembly VMHT01 (sample SAMN12280063, study PRJNA550983) | marine metagenome | isolation source: seawater sampled from same location over 5 years 0.02-0.2 micron viral filtrate | place: USA: collected off the coast of southern California halfway between the port... ... | reverse complement strand
CATGCAAATGGGGTTCCAGGTGTTGACCAGCCTCGCGGTCATCGGCGCCTGCATTCTGGGCATGTGGGAAGAGGCGCTCATCGTCACGATTCTCGTGGCCTTCACGATTCACTTGGAAGGCGATGCGTTGATCAAAGCACGCGAAGCGATGCAGGGTGGCCTTGACCGGCTGCCTCGCACGGCGCGCAAGCTACACGAACATCCTGAACTCACGGTGGAGAGCCTGTCCTCGTTCTCCATTGCACCCGCAGGCCTCAGCCAAGGGTTGGCGGCAGGACCGGGCCTGAACGCAATGAAGCAAAGCAAACCGAACATGGACATCGTGCCCATCGATTTGGTAAAGCCAGGCGACAAAATCGAGATTCGGAGCGGCGAACTCATCCCCGCCGACGGACGCATCATCGAAGGGTCGGGTGCACTCAACAAGGCCCCATTAACGGGCGAATCCGTGCCCGTTGACGTCGGCGTCGGGGACACCATTGAAGCCGGATTGATTCTGGCGCAAGGACCGGTTCTGTGCGAAGTTCTGGCCGTGGGGAACGAGACTCGCCTTTCGGGTCTCATCGACGCTGTTCACACCTTCCGAGAGGTCCCTCCTCGACTTCACAGTGGCATTGAGAAATTCACGGCTGTGTGGGTTCCACTCGTCTTGTTCGGAGCCTTTGCCGTTTGGTATTTCGCCTTCCCAACGGATTGGAAGATCATTCTTCTGCTCTGGGTGGTGTCCTGCCCCTGTGCCTTGTTGTTGGCCACGCCGGTGCCTCACGCAGCGGCCCTCTCCAACGCTGCCCAACGAGGTGCGGTGGTTCGAGGCGGAGACGCCCTTGAGCGCATGGCCCACGTGAATCACATTCTGCTTGACAAAACCGGTACCCTGACGTCGGGCAAACCCAAGTTTGGTGAATTGGTCATGGGCAAGGGGCGCCGCAAGCAATCCGCCCTCCAAATCATGATGGGACTCGAGTCCAGATCGAACCACCCCTACGCTGTGACCGTGGTGGAACATTGCGAGAACGAAGGCGTCAACCCCGCCAGCATCAAGCAACTCAGCGACATCGAAGCGGGTGTTTCAGGTGTGCACGCAGGCGTTGAGGTGGCGTTTGTTCGTCCAGACAAGGCCGACGCCATGGGGTTCAGCGTAGAACAGGGTCTCGTGGATGCGTTTGAAGCCGCCATAGTCCAAGGCCACGGCGCCAGTCTGCTGGTTAAAGACAAGGTTGCTGTAGCGTTGGTGACCTTCATCCACGACGATACACGCGACGGCTCGGCTGAACTGATTGCGGCCATGAACGAACGAAACATCAACATCGAAATCCTATCGGGCGACCACCAACAAGCGGTTTCCGAGTTCGCTCGGTCGGTTGGATTGCCCGAAAGCGCAGCCCACGGCGGATTGAGTCCCGAAGAAAAGGTGGCCTGGGTTCAGGCTCGCTCGAGTTCGCACGTCACCATGATGGTAGGGGACGGATTCAACGACGCCGCAGCGCTGGCTGTTTCCGACGTCGGCGTCGCCATCGGAACGGGCGAAGCGGTGAACCTCGAAGCGGCTGACGTGCTTATTCCGGGGGACGATCCCCGAATGTTGACCGAAATGATCGACCTCGCTCGTCAGGCACAGCGCACGCTGATGCAGAACCTCTTCTTTTCCGTCTTCATCACGGTAACCCTCGTTTTTGCCGTTGTCCAGCAGTGGTACGACCAACTTTGGGTGGGTGTGTTGATTCACGAACTGTCGGTCATCATCGTTATTCTCAACGGGGCCCGACTCGCACAAAACGGTCAGTCGTTCAAGCTGTTGAAAGAAACGCTCGTTTCAATGGTGGCCGATACGAAACTGGCCTTTTCCTCCTTCAGATCTCGCTACATTCCAATGCGCAGTTGAGCCAACTTTGGGGATTTTCACACGACATCTTCAAACCCTAAGAGCCTCTCTATCCGTTTGGTGAGAGAATGGGACGAGTGCGCGGCGACCCCATCACCACCGCACTGGCCCATCCAACCCGTCGCTCAGCCTACCTCGCCTTGGCTCAGAACACCGAAATGAGCACCGTCCAACTGGAAAAAGAACTCGGCGTGGACCGCTACAATCTCTACCACCACTTGAAGAAACTCACCTCCCTTGAACTGATCGAAAATCACCGGGACGAAGGTCGAGCCCGGTGGTGGCGCAAGAACCTGCACGTCGATCTCCCAGAATTGCTCCACACCTCAGCCGAACCCGTTGCGCACGCTGCCCCCGCAGACGTCGCCGTTTCAGCCGGTCCCCGTACCACGCTCGCCTCTCTGGCGGTTGATGAGGAAGGTCGCGAAGTGATTGTTCTTGACCTTGAAGGGTCGCGAGATCAGGTGAGCGCCAAACAACTCATCGCTCGCCTCTCCGATGAATTCGGATTGTCCCTCAATATCCCATGGAATTTCATCCCAGAACAACTGGTGCTTTACTCCAAAAAGAAGTGATACCGTGTCCGAGATACTGAGCGTGGAATCCAAGGTGGCGCCACCGCCCTTGTCCTGCCCGAGCTGCGGCGGCTTGTTGCCCAGCGGCTTGGGTGAAATCACCTGCTCGTTGTGCGACGCTCACGTGCGGGTGGACCACGCAGCCACCCGACGCAAATGGAAGCAGGAAAAGCTCTCCTGCCCCTCGTGCTCAAAGGTCCTTGTAGCCGGCGTTGATCAACGACCTGCTGATTTGCGATGCGGCTCGTGCAACACCTTCTTCACCCTAACAGCCCACGTGCCCCGGGTTGAAGTTGAATGCCCGGGGTGCCATCGCAATCTGCGTATGAAGCGAAGACCTGGCCAACGGCAGATCGAATGCCCGGCCTGTGCCACAGAATTCACCGTCCGGTTTTGAATCCCTCGCTTGCCCAAAAAGGGTGAAAAAGCGCGTGCTACGCCACCGAGTGCGTCGCGCTCCTTATCTATGAAGAGAAGTCAATGAATTACTGGATGGGATTCCAATGGGTGTGAGCGAAAGCCATAATGGCGATGGTGCTGATGCGAGGAAAAACGGTCGAGAGACCACCGAACGAGTGACGCTTGCATCGCTCCGTTCTCAATTTACCACATCGGGCCCAGCCACGTTGGACGAGGCCATGGGGACCAGAGCTCGCTTCAGACAGGAAGAACGCCTGCGTGCCGATCTTCGCCGAGAGCGGAGGCTTCGCCAACAGGCCATCACCGAGCGCGTGACCGCCATGAAGGCGAACATTGCGCAAGACCTTGCGACCCAGCACGACCTGACCCTCGACGCGCTCGAAAACGAGTTGCGAGGCGACATGGAGGCCGAACTGGAGACGATGCAACGGGACGCGTTGGCCTCAGAGGAAGCGAGGGTTCGCCATGAGCTTGACTTGCGACTGGAACGTCAAATTCAGAGCATGCACGACCAGCACGATGTGGAACAGCATCAGCGCCTTGAGGAGCGAAAAGCAGAGATCAAAGCTGCGATTGAATCTCAACTTCACGAAGAATACGACCGACGCTTGGCCCTCCAGAAAGAGCGACTGAGGCTGGATTACAACCAAACCCTCCAGCAGCGACTCCGCGAAATTGAAGCCAATCTTGAACAGGAGATGGAGCAGCGCTTTGCGGAGATGGAACACCTCGAAATTGGCCGCCTTGAAGAGGGTCATGAAGCCTTGTTGGCCGAACGAGAGGAACAACTCCGCCGGGGAATTCGGACGCGCCTTGAGCAGCAACTTCGTCAACGCCTCAAGCAGCGTGAAGCACGGTTGAAGGTGGAATTTGAACGACGAAGCCTCCGTCTGGAAGAGGACATTGCTCAGCAACTTCAGGTCGACATTGAACACCAACTTCGCCGGGAAACCGACGAGCTTGAAGGCCGCATGCGGGAGGACGTTGAATTGGCCATTGCCAAGCGTCGGGACGATCTCCGGGGCCAAATTGAACGTGAACTCAACGAACAACAGGCCACTCGATTGGCCGAACGCAAGGCTCGCTTGAAGGCGAAGTACGACCTCACGTTCAGCAAAGCCGTTGAAGACATCTCCAAAAGCCTGCAAACGGAGATCGAAGCGGAACTCGAGCATCGCAAGGAACACGAATTCAGCACCTACCGTCATGCACGAGAAGCAGAGATTCAGAATCGACTCTCCCGATACCGATACGAGCGAGAGGCCGAGCTACGGGAGCAACTTGAGACGCAGTACGACGTCAACAAGCAGGACTGGACCGAACGTCTTGATCTTGAATTCCAATCCCGTGAGGCCGCCGCACGCAAGGCCATCATGTCAGAGGTGGACGCACAGCTTCGCAACGAGCGCCTTACGCACGAAACCGACCTTGACCTGCTCAAAGAGGAAACCGCCCTCGAACTCGAGGTCGAAATGGAAGAGCGTCTTCAATCGTTCAAGAGTCGCAAGGAAGAGGAAGTGGCTACGCAACTTGAGCGTCAACTGGACAAGCGCGAGGAAATCATGCGCAACAAAGCCCTCATCGACGTCCGAAAACGAGAAGCACAGATTCGTGCCGAAATCGAAGGTCAACTTGGTCTCAAGCGAGCTGAAATCCGAGACCGCCTCAAGGGACTGGCGGATAAGATGGATTCGTTCAAAGAAATGGCCGAGGAGAAGATGCGAGAAGCCGTATCGGAGCAAATCCAAGGTGAAATCGACCTCGACGAAGGTGAACTTCGTGCTCGTGAACAAGAGTTCAGTGCGTTGCAGTCCACGGATACCCGAGCTGAGAAGCGCCAGAAGTGGATGCAATCCATCTCAGGACAAGCACCCGCAGCCTTTGGCGCCGGTGCCATGGACCCAACCGCTTTGGGAGCGCGTCCCGATGCGTTGGGCGCAGCAGCCGGCCGGCCCCTGCGCGGGCTGATGGGCCAACAGACTCAGGAAGAACCGCGCCTTGGTTTGGGCAACATGCGTGCGCCGATGACCAGCGCTCGTCCACTGGCTGGGCAAACGACACGCACGGTGCGACAACCGATCGCTGCACCTGCGCCGGTGCGTGCCGTTCGTCAACCAATCACTGAACCTGCCCTGGTGCCTCAAGAGGAGGCGGCCATGGAGGAGATTGGCGAAACCATGCTCGAGGAAGAAGCAGCGCCCGTTGAGGCGGAGATTGTTGAAGCGATCGTCGAGGAACGCTTGGACACCGAGGATGAATCAGAGGCAACCATGGCGCGCCCCACCGCCTTGCTAAAGCCAATTCGTGGTACGCTGCAACCGTTGGTTGAGGAAGAAGAGGTCCGCACGGCACCCCTCACCCCTGTCGGCCACATGTTGGTGCCCGAGGAAAAGAAACGAGGTCCTCCTCCGTCTAAGGACGTTGGAGCGAGAACCACGGCGACGCTCCGACCGGTACGTGGAAAACTCACCCCCGTCTCCAAGACACCCGTGAAGCGTCTGGAACCGGACGAAGAGGACAACTGAGGTCGCACCTGTTTGCACGCCTGAGCGCGTTGTTCATATCTGTGCAAGTGTTCCGTTGCCTCATGAAACGAACCCTTTCGCTCCTGCTCGTGTTCTTACTGAGCGCGCAATGCACGGTTGGTTCGGTGGCTGGCGATTTATCGCTCCTTACCGACGCAGGTCAAACCGATGCACTAGACCGGCCGTTGGTTCTCTTTACCGAGCTCAACGACGGAAGCATCCTGACCGTGGACAACGAGGGCAACGTTAGCCTGAATGCCTTTAACGACGGGGTCCTCTCGACGCAGTGGTCCATCTTCCTCGAGGTTGAAGCCAACCACGCAAGGATCGATGCTGCTCAGGAGTTGATCACCGTCGCCCACGACCAAGGTGTTTACGTCGTCCAAATGAGCACCCAATCCATCTATTGGAACGTTTCATCCGTTGACCGGGTTGACGACGCCGTCATCGACAACGAAGGCGAATTGTGGTTGGCCTTCTTCGCTGGCAAACGCCGAGCTGACCAGTACGACACCTCCGGGTTTACCGGCGTCAGCAGCACGACCATCTCGGCAGGTATCTCCGCACTTGAAATCCTCCACGATGGACGGTTGGTCATTGCGTCCTACGACAAGAAAATCTACGTCCACGGCACCGACGGTGCCCTTTCCACCACCCTCACCGAGCCCAACGGTATCGTGTCAAGCCTCGAGCAGATCGACAATTCCACGCTGCTTGCAGGCACAACTGGAGGCACGATTTACCATTACGAAATTGATGCATGGACCTCAAGCAGTCTTGGACTGGGCCACACCAAGCAAACCACACTCTTGGACGCACACAACGGGATGTACATCGCCGGTTCGAAACAGGGAAAAATTGCCTTCATCGATCAGAGCAACTTCACGGTGATTGAGAGTTTCTCTGCATCAGGAGACATCATCGCCGTCGTGCCCGAATACACCGGCCAGTTCTTTGCCATCGGAGCGCTTCCAAGCGAAACCAAAATCCGTTATTTCGACCTGGATACAGATCTTGACGGCGTCAACGACCTCATGGATGCCTTCCCAAGCGACCCCACGCAAACCACCGACAGCGACGACGACGGGTACGGGGACAACCCGGACGGAAACCAACCCGATGCCTTCCCCAACGAGCCAACGCAGTGGGCCGACAGCGACGGCGACGGTTATGGCGACAACATCGGCGGTGAAAACGCAGACCTCTTCCCCAGCAACGGCGATCAGTGGTCCGATGCCGACGGCGACGGCTACGGCGACAACACCAACGGCGAGGGTGGCGACGTGTTTCCAGAGGAATCCACGCAGTGGACGGATGCCGATCGGGACGGCTACGGCGACAATCCGGACGGCTACAAGCCCGACATGTGTCCGAACGTCAACGCATTCTCAAGCGTCGATCGCTATGGGTGCCCTGACAGTGACCTCGACGGTTATTCCAATCCTGACGAAAACTGGACGGTTGAGGACGGTGCGGATGCCCTACCAAACAACCCGACCCAGTGGCTGGACGGCGACGGCGACGGCTACGGTGATGCTTCGGAGGGACAAAGCCCCGACGCTTGCCCGTGGGAATTTGGGACCTCAACCAAGGCCGTGAGAGTTGACGCAAACAGCACGGGAGGTTATGCAGCACTGCCTTCGTTCGGGTGCTTGGACGAGGACGGCGACGGTTGGGTTGACCGAACAGAATCGCCGCTCATGGACCTTGACCCGACCGAACACTTCGACGGCGACGGTGACGGTGTTGGGTCAAACAGCGATTACGACGACGCACGAGGCTTCATCAAAACCGAGCAAGACCACTGCTTGAACGACAAGAACGACACGTCCGAAGCCTGCATGGGATGGAACAACCCCGCGTATCAAGCCTACCTCAGCAGCGTTGAAGAGGGCACGTTGGTGCTCGGTTACAATGCTTGGAACACCACGAGCGACGAAGACGGCGGCTCCAGAGCCACCGGAGCGGTGGACGAAGACACGTTGAACCAAGTCATCATGGCCGGCATTGTGGCGTTCGTGAGTTTAACAGCGCTCATTCTGGCGGTGGCCTTCGTCATCAACCGCCGCAAAGAGGCCGCTGACACGAAGCAGTACGGTGGTGTGCGCCCCGGTGCGTCAAGCAACGCCTCGAAGGAGGCGCTTGAAGGACGTGGAGGGTTGTCGGCCGACGGCGGCATCATTTCGGATGCCGCTTGGGACGACGACGTTCAGCAGTTGCAATTTGACCAACCGTCCGATGGATTTGCCGACATGGCCATGAAGGCCGGGGAGGTAACCAGCGAACCTAACGATCTGACCTATGAAGAGGAAAGCATTGAGTCCATCGCTGGTGCACCGACCACGCCAGCACCAGAGCCAGCGCCTGAAGAGCCCGCTGCTCCAGAAAAACCATCGGAAGCGCCGCCGGTTCCTGAAGGAGGACTTCCCGAGGGATGGACGATGGACCAGTGGCAATGGTACGGCCACGAGTGGCTTGCCAAGTACGGCAAAAATTAGACCCACACAATGGGCAAACTGGCTTTGAGAGAACCGAGTTCAACACCGGTGTAGAGCGGCTTTCCTTCCACTCTGCAGGTGCTCATGACCAGCCAAAGAAACCCGTTCCAGGCCGTTGAATCAGCATAAAGCTCGACCTTTCCGTACACCGCTGCTACCAACAACTGCGCCTGATCGGTCTCGTCGCTGCACAGCGCCTTCACCAAGTCCTTCGCCGTAAAGCGATACGTTGGAGGGCGCCACGACATCATGGGCATCAAACCGGAAACGGGGCAAGGTTCAGCCGTTCGGCAAGGTGGTCAACGTCAACGTCCACCGCTTGCTTCATGCGTTCGCGGAGCGTGTCGATCTCGCCCTTCATTTTGAGCATCTTGTGCGTTCGTATCATCTCCGAGAGGAGCTCGTTCACGCTCTTGTGGCCACCCGCTGTTCGGATGGTGTTTAATTGGCGCCGAATCTCATAACTCACGCTCACCGAGGTCATTCCTTCTGCCGTCATGTATGAACCCGGTTTCTGTTCGGCGTCGGCCCATACTTAACCCATGCGAAGGCAGACGGGGTGGAAGCGGTTGTTTTGGGAGGGGAAACGACCTCCCGTGTCTCATCGAATGCTGCGTTCTCGGCGGAGACGAGATTCTTCAACAACACCGAATTCACGGCGAACTTCCTGAACACGTTGGTGCACTTCCTTGGCCAGCGTCCAGTACTCCAAGCTTCCAGCACCTGCGCCTGAGTTCGTTGGTTTGTTCAAAATAACGGTGGGCGCTCCGCTCCAGGGGGCCTCAGCCACCTTTGCTAGCCGACGCACGGTGGTGTTGAACAGTTTGTTCGGCATTTTCTTGTTGACTTGGTCGCACACGTACGTGCTGAGTTTGGAACGACCGTCGACCATGGTCATCACGATGCCGAAAATCTTCAAGTTTCGATTGATGCGACGCTGAATCATTTTAATCGAATTCATCAGCATGCTGAACCCTTCAAGCGCATAGTATTCAGCCTGAACCGGGACCATGACCCAGTTTGCAGCGCACATGGCATTGATGGACAACAAGCCCAACGAAGGGGGGGTGTCGATGATGATGTAGTCAAACTCGTCCATGATGGGCAGCAAGGCTTCCTGAAGGCGAGTCTCCCGACCAATCTTGTGGCTCAATTCAATTTCCGCACCCGACAAGTGAATGTCACTGGGCAGAATCCACAAGTGGCCTGCGTCGATGGTGTCGGGAATTTTCTTTCCCCCGTTTCGATTGCTCCACGCCTCTCGCATGGCCTTGGTGATCTCCTGCGGTGGAATCAGGTACTCCTCCATCAACGGCAACTCTTCACCGGAGTCGTTGGCCAATAAATCGTAGACGGTTTTTTTGATTTTCTTTTTCTCCAATCCAAAGGAAGTCGCGCAATTGCCCTGCGGGTCAAGGTCGACGAGCAGGACTTTCGCAGGAGGCAGCCCCTGGCGTCGAGAGCCCTTGGCCAAGGCTGCTGCGACGTTCACGGCCGTGGTGGTTTTGGCGCATCCGCCTTTCTGATTGGCAACGGCGATGACCATTTTGTAGGGGTTCATGTCGCTCACCTCCGGCAACCAACGCAGAGATGACCTCCCCTTTCAATGCAGGCATCAAAGGCCCACGCATCAAGCGGGTTGAATCACAGGAACTGGGACCTCGGAGAGAATCTTGCGAACGATGTGCATGCCGGTAATGCCACGAATCTTGGCTTCGGGTTTCATGTTGATACGGTGGGAAATAATTTGCAGAGCAATTCCCTTGATGTCGTCGGGAATAACGTAGTTCCGACCGGCTACAGCTGCAGCCGCACGACCGGTTTTGAACAGTGCTTGACTAGCACGGGGCGATGCGCCGTTGATGACTCTGTGGTCCTCTCGGGTACGCTGAACAATCTCGATGATGTACGACAAAATGGCCGGGTCAACGTGAACCGTCTCGAGTGCTTTTTGCATGGCAACCACCTTCTTGGGCGACGTGACCTGGTCCACGATGTGTTCATCCTGTCCACGCAGTTTTCGGCGGGCAAGAATTGCCTTCTCCTCCGCACGATCAGGGTAGCCCATGCTCATCTTCATGAGGAAACGGTCCATTTGAGCCTCTGGAAGCGGATAGGTTCCTTCCTGCTCAATCGGGTTTTGTGTGGCCAACACGACGAAGGGGGCGGGCAACTTGTGGGTGATGCCCTCAATGGTCACCTGCTTCTCTTCCATGGCTTCCAACAGCGCAGCCTGCGTCTTGGGTGGAGCACGGTTGATTTCGTCCGCCAGAAGAATGTTGGAAAACAGCGGTCCAGCTCGGAGTTTGAACTCGCCTGATTTTTGGTCGTACATGTAGGTCCCCATAATGTCAGAGGGAAGCAGGTCGGGCGTAAACTGGACACGCTTGAACTTGCACCCGAGAGCTCGAGCAAAGGTGTTGGCAAGCAGCGTCTTCGCAAGACCAGGGAAGTCTTCCAAGAGCATGTTGCCGTTGGAGAGAATACCGACCGTGACGCGGCGTAGGTTCTCGTTCTTTCCGATGATGACCTTGCCGACCTCGTTCATGAGGGAGCTGGAAATCGCTGAAACGGTGGCGATCAAATCTTGAGTTCGGGCGCCTCCTGCGCCTCCTTGCACACTTGCTTCCATAACAGGACCTCAGGAAAACTGTCGGCTCATATCTTATATCAATGTGCGCGCTTTCTTCACTAAAAATGCTCATCAATACTTCACGCAGTTTGATGGACTAACGTCCCCAGAAGTGGTTGTCTTTGCGGTGCAGAGCCACGATTTCTTCGAGGATTTCTTCCTCCACAGGTGAAAGATCCACCTTCTTCAATCGTTTGACGTGTCGCTCGGGTACGTCAACGTAGAATTCGTCGAGTTCCTCGATGTGCCGGCCAACCGTAGGACCTTGCACAGCCACGGCCACCTCTTCACCCTGCATGGCCTCCCTGACGTCCTCGCTTCCACGGGTTCGCAAGCTTTTCACCTGGCCCACAGGCGTTCCGTCAAGTTTCATCAACCGTTGCCCGACGTGAATGCGTCCGCCCAAGACCCGCATGCCAACAATGGCAGGGCCTTTCGCTCGGAAGGTGTGGTCCTTGAGATAGCGGACCTTGCCCGGGTAGACCACGGCTTCACGTTGCTCTTCCTCGATGGCAGCCTTGGTCGCATCCTGCCATTCCTCAAACGCATCCATGATGTGATAGATGATGGGCCCAGAGAGGAATTTTACTTCGCTGTCCTCATCGCTGAGTTCGTGTGCGACGTCGCTGGTGTTGGCTTTGGTGGAGAAACCGAGAATCACTCGTTGGAGCGGATCTGCAGCCGATTTTGCCATGAGAACGTCCTTCTTGTTCACCGGCCCAACCGTGGCTTGACGCACAGGGATGTTCCGTTGATGCAGTTCAAACGCCAGAGCCTCGAGACCACCCACGGTGTCGGCTTTGATCACCACACCCGTGCGGTCTTCTTCTGCACCACGGCACGGACCTGATGCAGTGTGCGCTCCGAAATCCTGCCGAGCGAAGATCTCGTTGCACGAAGAGCACATGATGGGCATCGTGTCGAAAATTGCACGCCATTCTTCTCGAATTGCTTCCTCTGCGACCTCAACTTCTTCTGGCGTGTTCGCAAGGTGCAGGGTCGTACCGGCGATGGTTGCCTCCAATTTTGGAGCGACGATTTTCACCCCACAAGCTGCTTCAACCGTGTCAAAATTCACCCAGCGTTTGCCTGCATCGCGCATCTCCGCCATGCCTTGTGGACGCTTTAGGCCCTTGATGTGCGTCGTGAACGGCCCGTCTTGGCCGGCGAGCATGACGGTATCACCGACGCTCAATTCTCCACGATACAAGATCACGTCAACCGTTTTGCCCATGCCCACTTCGTCTCTCATCTCGAGCACGGTGCCTTGAGCGGAACCCAAGGTGTCCGTAAGCCGATCCTCGAGGAAGCGCTCGGCAAGCCCAACGGTAACCGCCAGTAAATCCTGCAAGCCTTCGCCCTCTTTTGCCGACATGGGGACCAACGCCACGTTTTGACGGAAATCGCGAATTTGATCGTAGCGTTCAAGATTAAAACCGTGCTCGGAGAATTGCCCCACCGCCTTCCAGTAGCGTTCCTCAAAGAGGGCCTGCACGTCTTCTCGTTGCTCTTTGAAGGATTCTGTGAACGACCGTCCGGCTTCGCATCGCCAACCGTGAATGCGATCGACCTTGTTGCCTGCGATCACGAACGGCGTTCGAGTTTCCTTGAGGATGTTGAGCGATTCAATGGTCTGCGGCTGCAGACCTTCCATGATGTCCACCACCAACACGGCGATGTCGGCCACGGAACCGCCTCGATTGCGAAGCGATGCAAAGGAATGGTGGCCAGGTGTGTCAATAAACAGCAGGCCTGGAGACTTGAAGTTCTTACCGCCAAGCATGGCAGCGCACGTTTCGTTCAAGACCCCTGCAGGCACCTCAGTGGCGCCGATGTGTTGGGTGATACCGCCGGCTTCCCTCTGCATAACACTGGCTTGTCGTTGACTGCCGATGGACCGAACCATGTCCAACAGGCTGGTCTTACCGTGGTCGACGTGACCCAAAACCGAAACGATGGGTTGTCGATTGTGACCCCGAGGTACCGATTCTGCCTGCTCGGCTTGAACGACCTCGTCCTCAGTCATGCATTCACCACCGGACATGCGGTGTTATGAGGGTTCACTCGTAGACCCAGTTGCCCAGGGTGTTCTCCCACGACATCAAGCCTTCCGGGAACCACAAGCCAAGCTCGAATTCAGCTGTTTCAGGTGCATCTGAACCGTGAATCATGTTGAAGCCCATGTCCATGCCGAAATCGCCACGGATGGTGCCGGGGTCGGCGTTGCGACCGTTGGTGGCGCCGATGAGCTTACGGGCGACAGAAATGGCCTCTACGCCTTCCCAAGCCATGCAGACCACAGGTCCAGATGTGACGAATTTGATCAAACCGGGGAAGAAGGGTCGCTCCTTGTGAACATCGTAATGCGAACGTGCGATTTCTTCGGAAGGGACCATGGCTTTCAAGCCAACAAGTTTGAGTCCCTTTCGCTCAAACCTGCCGATGATTTCGCTGATAAGGCCTCTCTGCACGCCGTCGGGTTTGATCATAACATAGGTCGTTTCCATGGTGTTCACCGTTCCTATCCAAAAGTGACCCGTTTATGGGCGTTGCTGTGGGGCTGTGAGATGTTCGGGGCTCACTGAATGCCGCCCTTGACGTAGTGGCGAGTCCACTTGACACGTCGAGCGTTGCGCTTTAGCTGGAGTTGATTCTTGCGAGCCTTGCTGCTCTTGAACCAAAGAACACTTCCGTCCTTGCGGACGAACATCATGCCGGTGCCGGGTTCGATTTCCTCACCGGTGAAGTTGCAAATTCGTCGTTCTGGCATCTCACATCACCGTGCATTGAGTTTACGGGCCTCTCGACCCGTGTCCTTGAGCATCAAAATGTCGCCGACTCGAATCGGGCCGAGTACGTTGCGGCTGATGATGCGGCCGACGTCCCGAGGGTTGGGGGCGTCGTTGACACGCACCTTGACCTGTGTGGCTTCCCCGGTCATCCCGGTTCGTCCGACGATTTCGACCACTTCTGCTGGCCATCCACCAAGTTCTG
>VMHT01057512.1_pt1 | contig 13526 bp, 13 predicted proteins | sample 4693611 | NCBI WGS metagenome assembly VMHT01 (sample SAMN12280063, study PRJNA550983) | marine metagenome | isolation source: seawater sampled from same location over 5 years 0.02-0.2 micron viral filtrate | place: USA: collected off the coast of southern California halfway between the port... ... | reverse complement strand
ATTCCGGTTAAATATTACAACAAACTTGGTGAGGAAGTTGAAAAACCACAAGCTAAAGAAGTTGACGCTTCAGTAACCGTAGAAAAAGTTTACGAAAATTATATTGAAGCTATTGGTGGACGTGATGCTGTTGAAGATGTAGAAAGTGTAGTGATGAAAGCTGAAGCTAGCGTACAGGGAATGGCTCTAAACCTAACCATGAAAAGAACTATGGATGGTAAGCTAAACCAGGAAGTATCTGTTGGTGGTAACGTAATGAGCAAACAAATTTTTGATGGGGAAGCTGGATTTGTAATGGCGCAAGGTCAAAAGATTCCTTATAACGAAGACCAAATTAAAACAGCTAAAATAGATGCTAATCCATTTCCAGAACTACAGGTTGGAGACGCAACTTTAGAAGGAATTGAAACTGTTGAAGGTACAGATGCTTATGTTGTTGCACTTAGCGACAACTACAAAGCTTACTACAACGTAGAAAGTGGTTTAAAAATGCAAACTGTACAAACGATGTCTCAAGCCGGCCAAACAATGTCTATTCCTACAGGTTATAGCGATTACCAGGAAGTAGAAGGGGTTAAATTTCCATTTAAAATGACTCAGGCTGCAGGCCCACAAACTTTTGAATTTGATGTTACTGAAATCCTTGTTAACGAAGGAGTTTCAGCTGAAGATTTTGAAGAATAGTGATTTTTTGTTAATGTTAGAGAGAACCGGCCAGCAATGGTCGGTTCTTTTATTTTAAACCTAAATCTGTATTGAATGCAAGTTGAAACCAATAAACATCTTCTACCATCCTATTTCAAAATCATCTCTTTTGTAATTGCTGGCTTGGCATTAACCTCTGTGATAATAAGCTTCAATACACAACTAAACCTGGACCCAAACATATTCTTACCGCTTGGGAAATACTTATTCTTGTTAGCGATGGTATTTTTTTCATTCTCGAGAGAAAAAAATGAGGAAAGATCTTTTAATCAACTTAGGTTAAAATGTCTGATTCCCGCAATAATTTTCGCTAACATCTTCTTCCTTTTCGAAACTTTTATGGAGTTATTCAAATCGGTTGAGCATCGCGAATTTATGTCTGCCTTTGAGGTTTTATTAATCTTTCATATCTATTATTTAGTTTCCTTTTACTATTACAAAAACAAGTAAGCACAAACCACACTAAGAATTTAAATTACGTAGCCTGTTTTCTAAACTTAGAAAACACTTTTTTAGATCGGTTTACAATAAACACCCCTATTAAGATTACAAAAGCTGAAATTAACTGCCAGGCACTAAAAACCTCACCATCTAAAATTCCCCAACCTAAAGCGACTACCGGAATAGTGTAGGTTACAGAAGTAGTAAAAACCGGGTCTGAGATCTGCACCAGTTTATTAAAAATTATCATTGCCACTCCGGTTCCTATCACCCCTAAAATAGCAACATAGCCTATAGATTGCTGCAGTACGATATTAGAAAGCTCGCGCTCAAAGAATCCCGAAAAATATAAAATTACCAAAGTAGGCAATAGCAAAACGGTGAAACTTCCCGCTGCAATTGCTAGCGGACTAATATCACTCATATGGGTTTTAAGGATATTTACATTCATCGCATAACAAGAGGCAGCGATAATTACCAAAAGTGAATAAAGATAATTCTGATCTGGATTAATACTGGCACCACTTAAAATTAAACCGGCCGTACCTAAAAGACCAATAACGACTCCCAATATTTTATTCTGATTAAATACGGCCTTAAAAAATAAGGCTCCAAAAAAAAGCGTCATTAAAGGCGTAGCAGCATTTAAAATAGAAGCAATAGCGCTGTCAATTTCGGTTTCTGCAAAAGAGAAAAGATAAACCGGAAAGAAGTTCCCCAGCAAACCCGAGATCACCATCCATTTCCATTGCCTCTTCTTGATCTTCATGATAGATCTCAACCCAATAAGAATAAGAAAAACAGCGGCAAAAATTATTCGGAAAGATCCAACTTCTATGGCCGACAAACCTACCAGGCCCTTTTTAATAAGAATAAAGGAACTTCCCCAAACAATAGAAAGAATAACCAGGTAAACCCACTTTAATTTTTCCAAAGGCATACTTCTCGATTTTTAAGCTGCAAAAGTCGGTATTCCTTTAGAGCTGAAAAGAAAAGTAGCACTTAATTTTTAAATGGTTTTTGATTGAAGCTCCTTCAAGACTTTTTTTACAATCTTAGTCTAATAGGCCAGGTAAAACATCCTTAACACCATACTGAGCTCGTTTCAGCTTTTAACCTAGTTATTCCAATCTCTGAAGAAATTCCAGTAGAGACCTTTAAAAAAGCTATAAGTATTATTATTTAATCTTCCCAACGGAAAGTTTCAATCATATGCTTCATATCTTTTTTCAGATAATAGGCTGCAGGAATAATCGAATCGTAGTTGGGTTTGGTTCTAAAGTAAGCTGAAGCCGTCACAAAGTGATTCACACTATCGGTTAAGTAAAACTGTGCCTGGGAAGCCGCATCCCCAGAAACCTCATAAAACATCCCATAAACATCCTGAATCTCATTGGTGTAAACATCACCTTCAATAGCATCGGCTTTTATAGTATGCTGTAAAGGCAGTTTTTGTGCATCTGCTAATAAGGAATCCAGGTTATTATTAATTGGCTGATACGTTACAAATATGGTTCCGTTAAGTTCATTGTATTCCAGGTCTATCCAACAAGGAATATTATTTCGGGAAGCTTTGATTTCGGCCAGGGTATTCATTTCAAAATTATAAGGGCAATTAAGATTTGTTGGCCCGTATTTAGCTTCAGGATAATTGAGAGATAAAAAGGCGCGCGGCTTTGGTGTTGCCGCATCTTCCCCGCAACCCATAAGCATCAACAATACTAAGACAAATGCATATTTCCTCATAACAAAAAACCTTCTACACTTCAACCGGAGAGATATTTAGTTTTATCTGTTTAAGACGTTTATTATCCAAAACCTCTACCGTAAAACTATAATTCAAGAAATAGATCACATCGTTTCTCCTGGGAAATCCTCCTGAAATTTCTAAAAGAAATCCAGCAAGAGTATCAGCTTCACCCTTTCTTTCTTCAAAGGCTTGAGGATCTTCAATTTTCACTATTTTATAAAAATCTTTTAACGGAGTTTTTCCTTCAAAAACATAAGTATTTTCATCTAATTTGGAATACACCAAATCTTCATCGTCGAACTCATCGCTAATATCTCCTACAATTTCTTCAATAATATCTTCCAAAGAGATCAGTCCGCTGGTACCGCCATATTCGTCTACCACAATTGCCAGGTGATTCTTTTTAGTCTTAAAATCATTCAACAAATCGTCCAGCTTTTTATTTTCGGGAACAAAATAGGGCTCCCTAAGCAAGCTCGTCCAGTCAAAATCTTTTTCGTCAAGAAATGGCAGCAAATCTTTAACGTATAAAATACCAATGACATTGTCTATATTTTCCCGATAAACCGGGATCCTGGAGTAACCTCTATCTATAATTTCAGGAATAATTTCTTTGTACGTCTGGCTTTCATTTAAAGCAAAAATATCCATCCTGGGGCGCATTACCTGTTTGGTATCGGTATTCCCAAAAGAAACAATGCCCTGCAATATCTTTTGCTCTTCCTGGGTGGTATCTTCCTCACTGGTAAGCTCTAAAGCCTGCGACAAATGATCTATACTTATAAATGAGCGCTGCTTCCCAAGACGATTGTGCATAAATATAGTTACCGCACGCATTGGGCCACTTAACGGAGTAAAAATAGTATCGAGAAAATTTAAGGGGCGCGCCATAAAATTGGAAAATAGCACATTGTTTCTACTGGCGTAAACTTTCGGTAAAATCTCACCGAAAAGGAGAATAATAAATGTCACTATACCAACTTCAATAAGAAATTTAAAGTTGATGCCGTAGAATACCGTATTCATTCCGCCAAAAAGTTCATCGGCGAGATTATCAAATAGTAGTACTATGGCTATATTGATAAAATTATTAGCCACAAGAATAGTAGCCAGCAGCTTTTTGGGTTTATCTAATAGATCTACCACAATTTGTTGCGCCTTGCTACGCTTCCCGTCTTCAGCAATTACATCGGCGGGTGTTAACGAAAAGAATGCTACTTCAGCCCCAGAAATTAAGGCTGAACAAAGTAAAAGCAGCAATAAAACTAAATAGCTAAATAGCTGCATAAAATCAAAAGCGGCCCAAAACAAAAATAAACTGGGAGGTTCTGAATCCAAATGATGGAGTTTTAATTAAACTTAGAAAGGCAAATCGTCTTCCTCTTCTTCTTTTGCCATAGATTGATTGGCAAAATTATCATTTTTAGGTGTGTTTTGTTGACTTTGAGCAGGGGAATTTTGCTGCTGCATATTTCCACCACCTTCATTCTCTCCTTTTGGAGTTAAAAAGGTAAACTCTGTACACTGTATTTCGGTGGTGTAACGATCATTTCCCTGGTCGTCCTGCCATTTTCGGGTTTTAATTCTACCCTCAATATAAACCTTATCACCTTTTTTAAGGTATTTCTCGCAAACCTCAGCAGCTTTATTACGCACCACTATATTATGCCACTCGGTATTAGTAACGCGCTCGTTGGTTGTACGGTTAGTATAAGTTTCGTTGGTAGCCAGCGGAAAACGCCCAATTGCGCCACCGCCTTCAAAATAATGCATTTTCACGTCGTCTCCCGTATGCCCAATCAGCATTACTTTGTTTAATGTACCTGTCATCTTAATTAAATTATTTTTAGCCTAAAATGGCTGTTTATTTACACCCTAAAATACTGAAAAATTTATTGCTAAGTAAAGCTAAATTCCATAAAACTTTAAACAAATTATAAGGAATAGGTTTCCAGAGCAGTTTCCTCAAGGAAATTAGCAATTAAAACCGGTACAGGGTAATCTTTCACATTCTTTACAGGAATTCCCTCTTCCCCTACGTTTTCAGCTTTTACCCACCAAAAATGCGTATAAATATGCTGATGCGAAAGCTTATGCACCACGGGTTTTTTATTATGTAACTGCAGCGATAGCTCCTGAACTCCAAGAATTTCGTTTATTTTTTTTTCGGAAGGAAAAGCGCCTTCGCTTACCGGTTTTTCGGTTTCAATTAACGGAAATTCGTATAATCCGTTCCAAATTCCCTTTCCCGTTCTTTGCTGAAGCAGGGTTTTATTTTCTTCCGAATAAACCACTAAATAATTAAAGTAGCGTTTTTTCACTTTAGTTTTCTTCAACTTAACAGGCAACTTCTTGTTTTTGTTCTTCTGTAAAGCCAAACAACCTGAACTTAAAGGACAAGTTTCACAAAGCGGATTTCGAGGTTTGCACTGAAGCGCACCAAATTCCATTAAAGCCTGATTAAAACTGGAAGGATCCTTTTCATCCAACAATTCTGAAGCAAGAGCCTTGAATTCCTTGATGCCGGCTGTTGAATTTATTGGAGTTTCTATATCAAAAAACCGAGATAAAACCCGATAAACATTCCCATCTACTACCGCAACGGGCTCATTATAACAAATAGAAGCAATGGCGGCAGCGGTATAATCGCCAACTCCTTTTAGTTCTTTGAGTTCTTTATAAGAACCCGGGAAAACGCCATTGAGCTCTTCAGCTACGTATTTAGCGCTCTCATGAAGATTTTTGGCGCGAGAATAATAACCCAAACCTTGCCATAGTTTAAGCACTTTTTCCTGCGGCGCTGCAGCAAGATCAAAAACACTGGGAAAAGCAGATATAAAACGCTGATAATAGGGCAAACCCTGCTCTATTCTAGTTTGCTGAAGCATAATTTCACTCAGCCAAATATGATATGGGTCGCTGGTTTTGCGCCAGGGCAATTCGCGCTTATTTTTTAAATACCAATCAATCAATACTTTATAGAAAACCATACACAAAATAGACTTGGTGCAATATTAAAAGTTTATTCCGTTATTATTTAATGAATTAGGCTTGAAATATTGTAGATTTAATTCTTATATTTGCGCCCTTGAAAAATATAGAAATCCCAATTTATAATATTAAATAGTACGAAAATGACGAAAGCAGATATTGTAGCAAACATTTCAGAAAAATTAGGAATGGAAAAAGGTGATGTCCAGGCTACTATTGAAACCTTCATGGATGAGGTTAAAACTTCATTAGAAAGTGGAGATAACGTATATTTAAGAGGATTTGGAAGCTTTGTTGTAAAAACAAGAGCCGAAAAAACCGGAAGAAATATCTCTAAAAACACAACTATTAAAATCCCTGCACACAACATTCCGGCTTTTAAACCAGCCAAAATATTTGTTGAAGGGGTAAAAACTAACGTAGAAGTTAAGTAATTCGAAACCCTAATAAGTTTCACAGAAAATAATTTATTAATTAAAAAGGAACACTATGCCAAGTGGTAAAAAAAGAAAAAGACATAAGGTAGCTACGCACAAGCGTAAAAAAAGAAACAGAGCTAACCGCCACAAGAAAAAGTAGTTTTCATACTACTTTTTTTGTTTAAAACGTTCATTGAAATTGAAACCCCGCTTATTACCTAACAAGTTTAGGGTTTCTTCAGGATTAAAACCCTGTGATAAAATAATGTTTAATCCATCTGTAACTGCTTAGGCAGCTATAGATATAAATCGAAATAGAGTGTGGACAAAGAATTAATTATCAGGTCCGGAACCTCTGCTGTAGATTTTGCCTTACAAAAAGATGGAAAACTTATTGAACTCAACAAAGAAGAAGACAGCAACAAATTTAATGTTGGTGATATTTTTATTGCCAAAATTAGAAAAGCTGTACCCGGGTTAAATGCCGCATTTGTAAATGTTGGCTACGAAAAAGATGGTTTTTTACACTATCACGATCTCGGCCCCCAGGTATCTTCCATGCTTAAGTTCATAAAACGTGTAAGCACAGGTAAATTAAAAGATTATTCCTTAAAGAATTTTACATTCGAAAAGGATATTGACAAAGACGGCGTAATTACCGATGTCTTAAAGTCAAATCAGTCGCTACTGGTTCAGGTTGTTAAAGAACCTATTTCTACCAAAGGCCCCAGGATAAGTTCAGAGCTTTCTATTGCGGGTCGTTATATAGTACTGGTACCTTTTTCTAATCGTATTTCAGTTTCACAAAAAATTGAAAGTAAAGAAGAAAAAGACCGGTTAAAAAGATTGGTAAAAAGCATTAAGCCCAAAGGTTTTGGGATTATTGTTAGAACCGTAGCCGAAGGCAAAAAAGTAGCAGAGCTGGACAGAGACCTTCAAAATTTGATGGGTCGCTGGACAGGAATGTGCAAAAAGATGTATAAACCGCATCATCCCTCTAAAGTATTAGGAGAATTAAACAGGGCTTCTTCCCTGTTAAGAGACATTTTTAATGACTCTTTTACTTCTATTATTGTAGACGACGAGACGCTTTATACACAAATTAAAGACTATGTGGGCGAAATCGCCCCGAGTAAAGAATCGATTGTTAAATTATATCAATCTAATGTTCCAATTTTTGAAAAACACGGTATCGAAAGACAAATAAAAACTTCATTTGGGCGCACCGTCTCTATGAGTAAAGGCGCCTACCTGGTAATAGAACATACCGAAGCTATGCACGTAATAGACGTAAATAGCGGTAACCGTTCTAACAAATCAAGAAACCAGGAAGATACTGCGTTAGAGGTGAACATGATTAGCGCCACAGAAATAGCCCGGCAATTACGATTGCGAGATATGGGTGGCATAATCGTAGTAGACTTCATAGACATGGGCAAGGCTGAAAACCGCAAGACCCTGTTTGATCACCTTAGGAACGAAATGAGTGACGACCGTGCAAAACATAAGATTTTGCCACCGAGTAAATTCGGGTTGATACAAATTACAAGACAACGCGTAAGGCCGGAAATGAATATTAAAACCCGTGAGGACAATCCTAACGGCGATGGTGAAATTGAAGCACCAATACTTTTAATAAACAAAATGAAAACCGACCTGGAAAAACTTATAAAGAAAGATCATAAAAAGATCACTTTGAGTGCGCATCCATTTATTGCAGCCTTTTTAACAAAAGGCTTTCCATCTCCCCGCTCGCAGTGGTTTTTAGACCATAAGCGATGGGTGAAAATTTTACCAAGAGACGCTTACACGTACATGGAATATCATTTTCACGATAAAGAAGGAAATGAAATCCTTTAAATACTAAAACGCCTTTCGTTAATTCGGAAGGCGTTTTTTTATGTTTAAATTTGAAAGTTCTCCGGTCTAAAATTTAAACTTCTCAACTTAAAAAGATTAATTTTGAACTTTAAATTCTGAATTCGCCAATTTTAACTCTTGAAAGAACCCCAGGAATCTTATACCGTTAAAGAAGCAACCATCAAACTGATGCAGTTCTGCGCTTACCGTGATCGTTCTCACAAAGAAGTTGAAGAAAAACTAGGTAAAATGAATATGATCCCTGCTGCGCAGGAACAAATCATCATTCAGCTGATGCAGGAAGACTTTTTAAATGAAGAACGTTTTGCAAGAAGTTTTGTAAGAGGAAAGTTTAGGATAAAAAAATGGGGAAGAATAAAGATCAAACAGGAATTGAAATTCAGGGAAATTTCTGCCCCAATAATAAAAAACGCCCTCACTGAAATAGACCAGCAAAGATATATCGCCACATTATACGAACTGGCAGAGAAGAAACTAAAGCTTTTAAAAGAACCCGATAAATTTAAAAAGAAGCGCAAATTGGCCGATTTCCTGCTTCGCAAAGGTTATGAAAGTAATTTGGTCTACGAAGCAACAAACGAGCTCTTAGAGTGATTATTAGAAGCCTACAAACTGTTCGAACTTATCATCCGAAGCGAAGGAATGAACGCGGGTATCCTTTGTGGGAAGAGTGAAGAGTTAATAAGAATTAGTGAATTCGTAGCTACGATGCACGCAACCAAAAATGTATTCTACATTAAAAATGAGATTTCCACCTTGCTTAAAAAAAACTGAAATAAACTCTAATTCACTTAAACCTTATTCTTCTTATGCGTACGTTCAATTGCCTGTTCGTTTTTATAATCTATCCACTTTTGGCCTTTTAGTTTACGCATATAGTTATCAAAATTACGCATCACCAACAGATTATAAACGGCTTTAGAAAAATTGGTAAGCGTTCGTGGAGTTGCTCTTAGACTCATAGAAAAACCTGGAGTTAGATAGGTCATTTGGTGCCAGTATCCTTCAGGCATATACAATGCCTCACCATGTTTCAATTCAGTCACATAACCTTTCGCTTTTTTTAGAACCGGAAATTTTTTAAAATCAGGGTTATTGAAATCTATGTCTTCTCGAGAAATTAGAGCATGAGGGACTTTATATAAATATTTCCCTTCTGAAGGCGGATAAATTATACAGCGTTTTTTTCCGTGGAAATGAAAATGAAGGATATTCGCAAAATCAATATCGTAATGCATAAAGACTTTAGAATTCTCCCCGCCAAAAAATAAAGTAGGCAACTGCTTTATAAACCTAAGCCCGAGATCTGGAAAGCGAAAATCCTTCTGTAAAACAGGCACTTCTTTTAATAAATGATAAAGGAAAATACGGTAATTTGTAGGTTTTGATTTTAGCAGATCTATATAATCTGCCATCTTCATCTTTGTATGTGGCTCGTTGAATTTTTGCTCAGACGTTATTGGACGATCGTCATAAAGCGGCACTACCTTTTCTCCCGCAACCTCGCTAATATAATCTAAATCCCATTTTTGTGTAGCTGGCCACTCGTCTATTAAATGCTCAATAACCACAGGTTTTTGGGGCCGCACATAATTTTCTAAAAAATCTTTCTTAGAAATAGTCTTAAGCCTCGGTATGGGTTCTAAATGTAAGCTTTCTTCTTTCTCCATCATTCAATTCCAGCACTTCTGTGCGTATTTTCAATCGCTTTTCTATTCTTGTAATCTATCCAATCCTGGCCCTTAATCTTACGCATTAAATTATCGTAATTTCGGGTAATAATCAAATTTTTGAGTACCTCGGCAATGCGCCCCGGTTTTTGCGGCAAAGACCTCAATGTCATTGATAAGCTCGCAGTCTCATACTTTATAAAATGCCACCATTTACTGGGAATATATAAAGCCTCCCCGTGCTTTAGTGTAGTTTCAAAGCCTTTTGCTTTGGCCAGTGCAGGATATTTCTCCAAATCGGGATTATCCATATTTATTATCTCCATACTTACTATGGAATGCGGCACATGATACAAAAATTTAGTTTCTGAAGGCGGATAAAGAATCACCCTTTTTTCGCCTACAAAATTGAAATGAAAATTATTAGCAAGATCCATATCATAATGCATCACCACGCTACTACCCTCTCCCCCAACAAATAAAACCGGTAACTTTTTAAAGAATTTCACACCAAGATCTGGATACTTAAAATCATCTATTAACTCCGGACAATTTTGCAGTAGGTTAAAGAAAAACATCCTAAGATCTGTAGGTCCTTTTTCAAGAATATCTATGTATTCCCGCATAGGAATTTTCGTTGCCGGGCCGTGAGAACTCTGCCTGCCTTTTGCCGGTTTCCCATCGTAAAGCGGTACTACAACATCCCCCGCTTTTTCCCTGAAATAATCAAAATTCCATTTTTTGGTGGCTGGCCAGTCGGCTGAAAGCTCTTCAAAAACAACCGGTTTTTCGGGAATAAAATAATCCTTCAAAAAATCTTCTTTTGAAAGCGTTTTAACCCGCGGTATGTCTTGCAGATTCAATTTCAAATTGAATTCTTTTTTACGCCTTGGCTTTTGACTTTTGTTGCGCCTCTAAATTACGCTCTATCTTATGCCCGGGTCTCGACCATTTTGGTTTCTCACCCAAATTCTGATATTGAGATTCTTCAGCTGAAACACTTTTAGGCTGTTCTTTTTTCTCAAATGCTTTTTGAGGATTCAGCCCTAAAGATCTAAACAATTCCATATCCTCGTTTACATCGGGATTTGGTGTTGTAAGCAGTTTATCCCCGGCAAAGATCGAATTTGCTCCGGCAAAGAAACACATCGCCTGCCCTTCCCTACTCATTTGAGTTCTTCCGGCAGAAAGTCTCACCTGGGTTTCAGGCATTACAATTCTGGCAGTGGCAACCATTCTTACCATTTCCCAGATAGAAACCGGCTCCTGCTCTTCCATCGGCGTTCCTTCAACAGGCACCAAAGCATTAATTGGCACCGATTCCGGCTGCGGACTTAATGTAGAAAGCGCGACGAGCATTCCTGCTCTATCATCTACACTTTCCCCCATTCCTATAATTCCACCGCTACAAACGGTAACATTGGTTTTTCTAACATTCCCAATAGTATCCAGTCTATCCTGGTAACCGCGGGTAGAAATTACTTCCTTATAATATTCTTCTGATGAATCTAAATTATGGTTATAAGCATACAAACCGGCTTCAGCAAGTCGCTGAGCCTGGTTTTCAGTAATCATTCCCAGTGTACAGCAAACTTCCATATCCAGTTTATTAATGGTTCTTACCATTTCCAAAACCGAATCAAATTCTTTCCCGTCCTTTACGTTTCTCCAGGCTGCACCCATACAAACCCGAGAACTTCCCGACTCTTTAGCACGTAGCGCCTGGGCCTTCACCTGACTCACGCTCATCAGGTCGTTTCCTTCAACATTGGTATGATATCTTGCTGCTTGTGGGCAATACCCGCAATCTTCCGGGCAACCGCCGGTTTTTATAGAAAGTAAAGTTGAAACCTGAACGGTGTTAGGATCGTGATTTTTCCTATGCACAGTAGCTGCTTTGTAAAGCAACTCCATTAAAGGTTTATTGTATATCTCGAGAATTTCTTCTTTTGTCCAGTTATGTCTTGTGGCCATAAAAATAGATTTGAAATCAAAAATAAATAAAACTACGCTTTAATAGGCCTTCCGCGAGGAAAGTTTTCAAAGCTTTCTTAATTATATCATTTTCGGCTTATTAATATAGAAACTGCGTTCCCACCGAAACCAACAGCGTTTACCAATATATTTTCCAATTTTGAAGGTGATTTACTGATTCCTGAAAAAGGCACCTCAATAAATTGCTGATGCTGAAGCATTAAAATCGCCAGTTCTAAATTAAGAATTCCTGAAGCCGCAAAAGTATGTCCCAGTTTCCATTTATTGCTGGTCATTGCTGGAGTATTTTCACCAAAAAGTGCCTTTATAGCATTTACTTCTGAAAGGTCTCCTTTTAAGGTTCCGGGCGCGTGCATCACTACCGTATCAATTTCTGAAAGTTCTTTCTCGCCAATGGCCATTTTCATTGCCTTCTGTAAAGATTCCCCTTTTTCCGAAATTGAAACACTATGTTTTAAAGTTTCAGTAGCATAGCCAATTCCCGTAATTTTAGCAATTACTTTTTCTGAATCTTCCTTCTGAAGCGCCAATATCCCAGAAGCTTCACCTAAAATCATTGAATTTCTTTTTTTATCCATATCCAAAGCGCGACACGGAAAATCAAGATCTTCTGAAGCATAGATTTTCATAGCTTTCATCTGGGCGATTGTAAAAGGCGTTAATGCGGCTTCACTTCCACCGGCGATAAATTTATCGGCAAAGCCGGCCTGCATCCAGGCAATCGCATTTACCACAGCGTGTAATCCGGTGGAGCAGGTTACACTATGAGAAAATTCCGGCCCTTCTGTTTGGAGATCTTGCGAAACCCAGGAAGAAATATTTCCTAAAGTAGTAGAGGGAGAAGCCTGTGTAGCGGCTTTCCCGGTTTTTAAAAATTCTTTATAGTATTTTTCAAACAATCCGGTAGCACCACGGGAACTACCAACGTTAATCCCAATATTCCTCTCGCTTTTCCACCCGGCTTCTTTTATAGCTTTTCTGGCTGAAAAAATTGCAAATAAAACCGAATCATCCAGTTTTCTATAATTGGTGTTTTCCTCGCGAAGTGACTCTATAGAAGCCCGAACTTCCATTGGTAAAAATGCCGCAAAAGCTTCGGTTTCATCAAACTGATGTTTGGAAATAAAATGTTTCGGATTTTTATAATTTTCCCATATTTCCGCAAGAGATTGACCAAGCGCAGAAACAGAACCAAGTGAAGATATAAATACCGGTGATTTCAAAAGCGATTAATTTTTCCGCAAAAATACGGTCTGCTGAATCAACCGCTAAATATTTTCAATAAAAAAAAAATGAAGATAATGAATCAGAAATCCTGCAAGGTTTGAACAAGCTTGTAGGTATATTATTATTTTTCAGACCTACGAGGTATATAAAAACCTCGCAGGAAGGATAGTTGGATAAACCAGTTTAACGCTGATAATAAAGATTTAAAATAGAATCCATCTTTTTTTCGCCTAATAGGATCTTTTGTAATTCTAACTGAATTCCTTCAGAAACAAGATCTATAAGTGGCTGATAAACCTTTTCTACTTTTTGAATTGATTTTTGCAAAATCCCGTCCCATTCTTTGTGATAATTTACCAAATCGTCTGGATAAACCTTGGTTCTGGATGTATTTTCCTGAAAAGGTTTAAAAGCTTCATCAAGATTCAAGTATCCGTAATCGTCGGT
>VMHT01138595.1_pt1 | contig 13527 bp, 30 predicted proteins | sample 4693611 | NCBI WGS metagenome assembly VMHT01 (sample SAMN12280063, study PRJNA550983) | marine metagenome | isolation source: seawater sampled from same location over 5 years 0.02-0.2 micron viral filtrate | place: USA: collected off the coast of southern California halfway between the port... ... | reverse complement strand
GCTCGCTTTATTACAGCAGCAGCCGGACGAAGGTTTGGCAAGACGAAAGCGTTGGAGATTATTAAAAGAGCCATTAAGGAAGATAAACTTTACGCTACTAGAAGAGAGTGATGCGACAAATTAAATATAGGTGTGGCTGGTGCGGCTCTCCTAGTTGACTTTAGGCTTTACTTTTATGATAATGCGGACGCGAGTAAGTCCTAGCAAAACCGCGACGCCACTAAGGTATCGTAAGCGTTATGTAAGAGCGTCGGCGCTAGGGTTCGCACCTCCTTGTTTAATTCCTGCAAGCCTCAAGCAAAATTGTAATGAGATACTTTAAGCTAGAAGATTTTAATTGCAAGGAGACTGGCGAAAATGAAATGTGTCCAGACTTCCTCGCACGACTGGACGAATTACGCCACCGTTGCGGATTTCCCTTTATCATCACAAGCGGCTATCGCAGTCCACGGCACAGTATTGAAAAAAGAAAGCCCAAAGCGGGAACCCACGCACAAGGTATTGCCGCAGACATTAGAGCGTTACACGGAAGCCAAAGATACATCATCCAGAAGCACGCCTACGAGATGGGATTTCAGGGTATAGGTGTCCACAAATCTTTTATTCATGTAGACGATAGGGAAACAACCCCAGTTAGTTGGCCTTATTAAGTAGGCTCTTAGCGGTCTTTTTAGACTGTTTAAAGGCTTTTGCTGTAGGCGCACCCTTTGCCCCTGCTTTCCTCATAACCTCGCCAGAACCGGCCTTAATTCGCTTTCTCTTAGCATGGATGTTCGCGTATAAACCTTTCATTACCATTTACTCTTATTAGCCCAGTATGCCGCAGACATTTTGCCCTTGGCTATGTTCTTTGCGTGTCTTGCTTTAAATGATTTGCGCCTAGCTTTTTGCTTTTCAGTCTTTGGATTAGAGCCTGCGCCAGATACACCTTGCTGACCATAGCGTATAGTCTTGACTTGGTTGCCAGATTTAGCCACAACAACGTGTGACTTTGTGGGATGGCTAGGGGTGCGCTTAGGTTTGTTGTAACCAGATACGCCAATTCTTGTTAGTAGGCTTTGACTCATGCTTGTATTGTAACAAAAAAAAGCCCCTAAAAATAGGGGCCAAACAGGGGAGTAACACATGAAAATAATAGCTTGGCAAGAGGATGCAACCTCGAACCAAAATGTTTGACCTCCCGATCAACACGAGACCTATTATACATCAAAATTAGGATGAAGCAACCCTATTTGTTCTTCTGTAGGTGGTGTCTGCAATTCTTCTATCTCTGTCTTAACCTCAGCCCATAGATCATCCACTTGCCCCCTTGCTTTACTAGGTACAGCATCTAGATACATCACTGATTCAACGATGTTTAGCAAGGTTTCTTTATGCTCATGTAGATTATGTTGCTCACAGTCTTTAAGTAATTCGTGTATTATCTTCATAATTCTCTCCTGTTGGTGGTTCGGGTAGCAGCATCCAATGAGTGACATACTTGCTTTCAATCCAGTGTGTGATAACGCTGGTTTCACTGTCTTTACCGCATAAGTATTTCCATCCCTCAAGAACCCCACAATAGCAAACCACGCGAAAATCAACTAAGCCCCTATCTGCCACGCAAACAAGAACAGTCATATCATATTCTGGTAAACGATCTTTAACACTTATCCACTTCATCACTCTCTCCCTCAGCTGTATTGATACCTATAAATGGGTACTCCAATCTGTAGGCTTCAACTATCTCTGCTCTCTCACGTAGATTAAATTTCTCAATATCTTGATGAATAAGTTCGTCGATATCCCTTTGATTAAACAACATCGGTTTTGTCTTTTTTCTGGCTAACTGCCTTTTATTTCTGGCAGTCATTTGGTTTTTTATATTTACTTTATTCATCACTCCCTCCCACCATCAAAAACTAGCCTTTGCATATCTTTAAGGTGGTTCTTAGTAGCATTAATTTCGCCTAATGTGCTAGTTATCTCAGGGGAGCGCACTCCAGCCTTCCAAAGAGACTCTAATAAATACTGCGCTTCCTCGCGCTCAAGCTCTAAAAAGGGGTCAAATGAATCACCTTCCTCCACAAGCACTGTTTCTAAGCCAACGATAGCGTGTACGCCCCCTTTAACTGACGCGCCCAACGCTCCAAAAAGCCTAATTTTTTGATGCAAGGGGCTGTACTCAGCCTCTATTCGCTTTTTATGACTCATAACTTTCTCCTAATAGCTTAGGGTTTTCGTAAATGTTGCCTATGACTTCGGCGGTATACTCAAACATAAAGACCTCGTCGCTCGCGCCTACCTCGGTGATAGTCTTAAACATAAAACCACGATAGTATTCATCCCATTCAGTAACAGCTAAAGTAGGCTCGTAACTACCATCACCCCTATCCTCGTATTCATGAAGTAACACAATACTACCCTCATAAATCTCAGCGCCTTCTGAGTCTTTTACTCCGGTGTATTGTGATACTGGGTAATATTCTCTATTGGGGTTTACTGGCGATGTAAATGGAAACTCGTTTACATCAAACCCAAAATAATGAAACCGTTTATTTCTTTTATCCCACTGCCTAAATTTAATTTCTCGCATCACTCTCTCCTAGTAGCTCGGGGTTTTTGTAGATGTTGCCTATGACTTCGACAATATCACCCTCATAAACAAACAAGCCTTTTGAGTCTTTTAAACCAATGTATTGCCTTCGGGCTACTAGGCTGTATTTATTTAAGTGATGGTTCTTATCTCGCGCGGGCTCGCCCTTCTCAATTGCGTCAAGCGTGTAGCGTAGGTCTATCAGTTCACCTGTTTCGTCGTGCTTATAAATGTAGCTAAATTTAAGTTCTCGCATCACTCTCTCCTAGTTATATGATACAGGTTCGTAGCTAGGGTCTTGCTCCATTTTCCTAAGCTCTAGCCTGTAATGTTTGGCAATCTCTGCCCTAAGTTTTTTATTGGTCGGCATTAAAATGTTTTTCTTTTCTAATAACATTTCCATGTGACCCTGACCTGCGTATTCTTCTACTAGCCATGCTGTGAACTCTGTAGGGTTTTCCGTAAAATATCGGTGGTGATAGCTACACAGACACACAAGATTATCCAAGCTCCACCTAACAGATTTAGCTCGTCGCCCATGAATGTGACAGCACTCCATTCTACTGTCCTGCCTGCCGCAGTATTCACAAGTGTAATTAGCTTTCTGTCTAACAACCTTACTGCACCATGTATCGCAAGCCTCTAGCTTAATTGCCATTGTCTTTCCCCATTTGAACCCATATTTTGTGGTGTTCCCACAGATGATTCGATAGCACCTCTGCTACCTTTGATAGCTCCACCGTGCCAAGGTTAGTAGAGCTCTTTGCCTTTGGATACAGTGAGTCCTGTACAGGCCTCCACATTCTTTCTTTTACGTTGTCTTTTGTCCAAGGTATTTCCACTTCCTTAGTTAGCACTGGGCTAGTCATTTTTAGCCAGTACCCCGCATCGTTACACTTGTCAGCGATCTCTCCACAAAACGCCCACATAGCATCATTTTGTAAAGGGGTGCGCGGCTTGGTTAAAAAATAGTGGAATCGAATGTACTTTTTTTCTTGATACAATTCCTCAACCATTTTCTTAAAATGCTCTAGCCTATCATCACTGTTTACAGTAAATCCTAATGGCATAGCTTTTGCCTCAACCAGTAAGCAGAAAGCTTTTCCATGCTCGTCTCACACACAGGCGTTACAACAATCGGTTTTTTGCGCCTAGCAGGGGATAACAATTTTTCTGAAAATTCTTTCCTAAACAAAAGATTGTTGCGTCTGTGCTTATTAAGTCTAGCAGTCAATATTTTACTTGACAGCCCAGTTGCATTAGATATGTAGTCATAACTGTACGATTTACCATTTTTAAAATTAGAATTGCATTTGCCAACATAAACGGCGCTGTAATCTTTGCCATTATGGGGAAATAACAATTTTTCTAAAAATTGAGTCACAGCCAAATTGTTTCCTTTTTTGTACTGGCTAAACCTAGAGGTTAATACTTTTGTAGGAATGCCAGTTACTTTTTCAATGTAGCCGTAACTGTACTCATTCCCATGCTTAAAATTATCATTGCACTCACCAACATATAAAACTTTGTATATTTTATTTGTCCTAGCCATTCTATCCTCCCGTAACCCATGTTGTATCTGTTAGCGCATCTTCAATATTTCTTTTTCTAATGCTCGTATTTTCAGCCCATGACCTATCATTCACATCATTCATAATAGAATTTTGCCTGATAGATTGTTTAGCAGGGGTCACTTCATCTTCCCACCGCCTACCATTTAAAAACGTAGCAGGGTGCGGAATGTATTGTTTATCCTCCCATTCCCCCGCATCCATTCTAGCCTTCATGTTTTCAGCAATCAATTTAACAACATCATCACTTAACTTCAACTTATCCCATGCTTTCCTTGCGGCTAACTTACCCTTTTTAACAGGATAAGCAGACCAAAAAGCATCAAAATGATCGTTATTATTAACTGTAATATTAGTTGTAGTATTAACTGTATTATTATCTTTAAACTTTTCTTTAATAGGGTCATTAACTTTTCTTTGTGGGGTACTTAACTTTTCTTTAATACCCCCATTAACTAAAGTTATATACCTATTTAATATTTCTTTACTACCCTCCGCGTACTGTATTTCACTTTCAATACACCCTGCCTCGACCAGTTGGCGCACCCATTTTGAGATAGATACCTTGCTTACTCCGTACAAGTTAGCAAAATAGGCGTTTCCCGCCCAACACTTTCCCTCTTTGTTACACAACGCGGTAATCTCGCCATATAAAAGTTTAGCATTAGGGCAAAGTGTATCGTCATATCTGACACTAGCAGGAATAATAGCGTAGTATGATGGCTTATCCACGCTCACCCACCTGAATAAACTCAGATACCTTAACCTCAAAAAAATCAGCCAATTTCTGAATGGTCTTGCAGTTAGGGTCTCTGTGACCGTTAATGACTAATGAAATAGTAGCAGGGTTTAGAATAGCAAGCCTGCTGATATCTGCCTGAGTGTATCCATTCAGCTTCATAAAGTACGTTAAAGATTTTTGTATGTTCATTTTATTACCCCCGTTAAGTCGGCCTGCGTTAAATTAGCTTTTCCTAGTTTAGCCTTTTTTAGATTAGCATTCTGTAAATCGGCCTGTCTTAAATTAGCATTCTCTAAATCAGCCATCTCTAAATCAGCCCGTTGTAGCCTAGCTCGGCTTAAATCGGCCTGTCTTAGATTGGCCCGTTTTAAGACTGCATTGTCTAAATCAGTAATTGCTAAATCAGCCATCTCTAAGTCAGCCATCTCTAAATTAGCATATTCAAGATCAGCGCAAAAAAGTAAAGCACCTTTAAGATCAGCGCCCTGTAAATTAGCTTCCCGAAGATTAGCACCCCGAAGATCAGTGCCCTCCTTAACAGCCTTTTCTAAGGTCAATTTAATAGTGTTGTTTTCGCATTCATGCGAATATATAACATTACCGCCTCTGTTTTTTGTCTGAATTGTAATCATTTCTTCACCTCCGTTAATTGAGATTACATAATATACCCTAAGCAATGAATTTGCAATAGGGGGTTGACACAAAACGTAAACACTGTATAGTAGAGGGTAAATCACTAAAGGAGAGTTACATGAATTACACTAAAGAAGCCCGCAAAGCTGTCATAAAAGCCGCTACTTGGTTTAGAGATTTTGAAGATCGTGATTTGATAGATTACACTGATACAGAAAAAGATTTAGTGTGTATAGCGTTCTTGGAAAACGATTTCAACTGGTGCGACGATATCCTGCCACCGCTTGTTGACCGCGACAACTACTTAAAGTGGATAGCATACATATACGGTTACTATGTTGGCGGTGAATTGCATGCTGAATACCGTAACGCTATTTATTTGAATTTGGAAAGCGCACTAGAAGAAATCATTGAAGATCACAAAGCACAGCTAAGGGGGTGAGTGATGGATGACAAGCTTAATCTACTTACAAAACTACCTAAACCTAAAGTAGTGGTGAGGCTTAAAACTGCACAATGGGCGGACAAGCGGGGGAACTTACACGAAAAACGAAGCCTTATTATGTTAAAGCGGCAGAGTGTTGGTTATAATTATTTGCTTGAGGACTTTCAAGACCTAGGAATACGGTTATATAACTTAGGTGACTGTCTTGATGGTATTTATGAAGTACGTGTATGTAACCTTTCGTATGACCGAGAAACAGGCTTGCTTGATGATTGGGACTTTAAGCTAGTACCGTATGAAACCGGAGGTGAGTGATGAGCGATAAAGAGTTTTTAAACGACCTTGATCGCGGAGATTATGACGCCAGTAAAGGCTATCCGCATAAAGAGGGTGAGTCACAAGCGTATGATATGGGTTATGCGTTTCGATACATGATTGAACAAATGGAAACAGCAAGGAGTGAGCAATGAAATCAAGCGAATTAATCAATGAGTTAGCTAAAGCACTATGTAATGCTCAGGGACAAATGGGGGGCGTTGTTAAGGATTCATCTAACCCTTTCTTTAAATCAAAATATGCTGATATAACGTCAGTTATTAAGGCAATCAAACAACCGTTTTCCGATAACGGGTTGAGTTATACCCAATTCCCAATTAGTAACGAGCATGGCGTTGGCGTATCAACTAGATTAATGCACGTTTCTGGTCAATACCTTGAAATGGAATACACGTTGCCAACGGTTAAGAAAGACCCTCAATCATCTGGGTCTGCAATAACATACGCAAGACGGTACGCCTTGCAATCCATCGCAGGAATACCAGTTGCAGATGATGATGCGGAGGCGGCAATGTTGCGCGGAAACGAGAATAAAAGCGAAGTCAAGACTATTTCTGAGAATCAAATAATAACCATTGAGAAGTTACTTGATGAAACTAAGTCAGATCGGTTTAGGTTTTTGAGTTGGTTCAAAGTGGGTGATATTAAAGATATTTTAGCCAATGATTATGAGCGAGTTGTAAGTGCTTTGGAGGCTAAAAAATGATTATATTAGACCATGCACAGGGTTCGGATGAATGGTTTGAATCTAGGCTTGGCAAACCCTCTGCCAGTAATTTTAAAAAGCTAGTAACAACCAAGGGTGAACCGTCAAAGCAAGCTGTGGGTTATGTACATGAATTGATCGGCGAGCGTTTAACTGGCGAGTCGGACTCTTTTTACACGAATGAGCACATGGAGCGCGGCAAAGAGTTGGAGCAGGAGGCGCGGCAAGCCTATGAGTTTATCCATGATGTTGATGTCACCGAGCATGGTTTTATTTTGCATGATTCTGGCGAGTACGGTTGCAGTCCAGACGGTGTTATTTATCAAGATGGAAAAATAGTTTCAGGGTTAGAAATCAAATGTCCTAAAGCTAGTACGATGGTCAAATATCACTTGAACCCCGATACGTTTAAAACTGCCTATTTTCAGCAGGTTCAAGGGTGTATGTTGATAACTGGCGCACAGTCTTGGGATTTGTTCGCCTATCACCCCAAAGTAAAACCCTTGTTGATTCCTGTTAGGCGTGATGATGAATTTTTAGCAAAGCTACAGGCCGAAATTGACAAATCTGTGTCAACGATTTTGAAAGTAACAAATAACTTAAAAACGATGGAGCAACAACAATGAGCAAAGGTATAAACAAAGTAATTATTATTGGTAACTGTGGTCAAGATCCTGAAACAAGGCACACGCCATCAGGTAACGCAATAACAAATTTAAGCATAGCAACGTCAGAGTCATGGAAGGATAAAACTACTGGCGAAGCGCAAGAACGCACCGAATGGCACAGAATAGTGTTTTTCAATCGGCTGGGTGAGATTGCTGGCGAGTATCTGAAAAAAGGCTCAAAGGTGTATGTTGAGGGTTCCTTGCGTACTCGCAAATGGCAGGATAATAACGGCCAAGATAGATACACAACCGAGATCGTTGCCAGCAATATGCAAATGCTTGACAGCCGCACAGAGGGCAACAACTACGCTGCACCCGCGCAAAGGCCAGAACCACCGCCGCAAAATCAACCGATGGACGCGAACGCTGCGGCGCAAGACTTTGACGACGACATACCATTTTGATTCATACCTTGGAAGGTGTGTAACCATTCTAGCCAAGGGTTACTTGTCCCTAGTGAGCAGGACTAGCCCGCCTGTGGCGACAACGGGCTACTAATTAAAGGAGAGAGTGATGCGAGAAATTAAATTTAGCTACATTTACCAAGACAACTACACAGGCGGGATGTTAGAGCAGAAGTACACGCTTGACGAAATTGAGAAGGGCAATCTCGCGAGAGATAACGATTACTACAACGGATGCAGTCTAGTAGCCCGAAGGCAATACACTGGCTTAAAGGACTCAGAAGGCGCTGAGATTTATGGGGGTGATGTTGTTCTCGTTGCCGGATTGGGATTGGTAGAGGTGAAAATTACTTCACAATATGGCGTTTGTTATGATTGTGATAGGTTTATTTGCGCTCATTCGTACTCTGATAGTGCGATGGAAGGTGATTTTCCAGAAATCAAAGGCAACATATACGAAAACCCTGAGCTATTAGGAGAGAGTAATGGATAGCTTAATTTATTTGCGAGAGGTTTATAGTCGTCTGACTGACAAACAGATCGAGGCGATTGAGGCGGTGATAGAGCATGGTAGCCACCGCAAGGCGGCTGACGCGCTTGGTAAGTCAAAAACTGCGATTACACAAGCGATCACCTGCGCGAGAAATAAGTCTGCAAAAGGGGGTTTTGAGCCTGAGTCTGACTTGATACATAAAACGGCTAGTGGGTTTGGGGTAACTGGTGTTAGTACGGCATACAAAGCCGATGGTAGTGTGGGTTTACAGTGGGTGAAGCAATCACCAGACAAAAAACTGGCTATTGAGACCATGCTGAACGCCATAGAGAATTATGAGTGGCTACCTGCGCCTGTGATTGAGCCGCCTAGCGTGGCTAATGAGGACTTGTGTACGCTAATCACACTAACTGACTACCATTTGGGAATGTATGCTTGGGAGGCTGAAACAGGGGGAGATTGGGACGTTAAAATTGCTGAGAGTACAGCCTTCAAAGCGGTTAATCAGTTGGTCGCTAACTCGCCTGCCTCTGAGCTAGGGATATTAAATCTGCAAGGTGACTTCTTGCACTTTGACTCTTTAAAGGCGGTTACACCTGCTAGTGGTCACATTTTAGACGCAGATAGCCGCAGTTCTAAGATGATCGAGCTATCTATGACTATTATGATGGGTTGTGTTGAGCTGATGTTGACCAAGTTCGCACAGGTAAAGATCATTGTGTGCGAGGGTAATCACGACGAGTACGGTAGCGCATGGCTAAGAAAGGCGGCAAAGCAGATTTATCGTGACAATGACAGGCTAGAGGTTGATGATACTGAGTTCCCTTACTACGCGCACCAACATGGAAATATTATGTTAGGGTTTCATCATGGTCACAAGAAGAAAAACGCACAGCTACCGCAGTTATTTGCCAGTGAGCCACGTTATAGGTCAATGTGGGGTGATACAGAGTATTGCTACATTCACACAGGGCATTATCATCATTCTGAGGCGCATATTGCAGAGGGTTCGGGAGCTATTGTGGAGCGACACCCTACACTGGCGGCTAGAGATGCTTACGCGGCTAGGGGTGGATATGTGTCTAAAAGGGCGGCACACTCAATTACATATCACGTTGATCATGGCGAGGTTGAGCGATCAACTGTAACACCATATTAATTCAGTATTGGTTAGTTATCGCTAGACAAAAACATAATATTGTTAAGAGATAACTAAACAACCATAGCGCCCCAAAATAGTTACATTAGTAACTGAAAAGCCGCTAATGTAACCAACATGGGGCTTAATAAATTAATCAGGAGGTAATAATGGCGTTAATTAAAAATGAAGTGGCAGGGAATTGCAATGTTAACAATCCATCGCATTATCAAAGCGAGGGAGGTATCGAGTGTATTGACGCGATTGAAGCTAGCATGACTAGGGCAGAGTTTGCGGCACATTGTAAGGCTTGTTGTATGAAGTACCTATGGAGATACAAGGAAAAGGGCGGGGTTGAGTCTCTGCAAAAAGCTGAATGGTATTTAAAGAGATTAATTAAAACTGAGCAGGGTTAAAAAAAGGGGCTATCACAGCCCCTTAATCTTATGGTATTAGTCGCAGTTTGCCTATCAGCCGCCAGCTCTCTGCGTCCATCGGGAAGCCGGTTATCTCGTTTAAGTAGTCAACGGCCTCTCTTACTGTATTGAATTTCTTTACGTCTTTTTTGTTGTTTAGATTGGGTTTAGCTTCAACCATTGTATCCTCCTAAAGTAATATTATAGTGGCTATCGCCATGAATAAGGCTACTGTCATGCCTGCCAGTGGTAGTAGGATAGTCCAGCACATAAACTCTGTAATAAACTCTCTGCGCGCCTCTGCTTTTGCCTCTTTCGCTTTTTTGATCTTCAATGCGTTGTTCATGCTGTCACCTCATAAATTTTATATGAAAAACCTGAATCTCTGCCTATTTTTTCTGCGTCAATTAAATTGTCTGCGAATTTTGAATAGTCAAAACTATAAAAATATACCCTGTATTTCATTGGTTGTTACCTCTTTCGTTGTCTTTTTTCTCTTGTATCATCTTTTCACTTTCCCAAACCATGACCACCATAGCCACCAGTAATGCGCCTCCGAATAGTTCAATCATGCTGCCACCTCGCGAGCGTCAATAATTTGCTCAATAGTGCTCTCTAAATTGTAAGATTGACCGACAAAACCGCCACCGAACCACCTAGCGCGATAGACACTAAACCCCAACCCATTAGCGATTTTTTTCGCCTTGTCATAATTATTAGCAAACGCCAAAAAATGTATGACATAGCGAGGGTTTCCATTGATATCATTATTTACACGATACACATTAAAACCAAATTGCTGCTCTAATATTGGGCTAATATAACACTTGTTTTTAATCATGTTGTTACTCCTAGTTGTTTAAAAATAGTTACAATAAGTAGCACTCTATGAATGCTACCGATGAAACTACTTGTTGTGGAATGTATGGGCGGCTATTTCGTACAAGGCTTGATCGTTATCAGATAACCAAACCAGTTCAGCGTTAACGTCGTTAATGGTTATAACTTCAGCAAACAATGGAAACTCTTTAATCTTATCTTTAGTTGAAAGAACGTGTTTAATATCACCGTCAGTAGTGTATATCTCAAACGTGTAAATATGAGAGACAACGGCCAAAGCATCGTCGCGGTTAATTGTAGTAGTCATGTGTATTTACCTATATAAAATGAGTGAAGTGATACTTTATTCTACAGTAAGCAATGGCACTTATCTGATTACGACACACACTTATCTAATCACGACACACTACACAAGGTAGATAAAAAAGAGGAAAAGTGTTACCATTAGTAACGGAAAGTGTTACCAAAAGTAACAATAAAATCAAATTGATAGAGGCAAAAAGGTATGAACACGAGAGGTGTAGGTAAGAATAAGAAGTTTCTGCTTAAAAGGTTGCAAGATATGTATGGCGATCAGTTCCACCCTATCATTAGAATGGCTGAACGTGCTAACCAACTAGACGAGATAGCAACCGCTGAGCCTGATGCGATTACCTTAAAGGCCAGTATCGACGCATGGGATAAGATAGCGAACTATACTGAGCCAAAGCTAAAGGCAGTTGAGGTATCGTCCGATGACCAAGGTCTGACAGTTTCCATTCAACGCAAGCGATTCGATGGTAATAAGGAAAGCATTGACACCGAGCAATGACCCCCCCCCTTCCGAAGTGGCGTGATGTGTGTATATATATATCCCACTCAAAAAAAAATTGCCAAAAAAAAGGGGTCTTAACAAACTGCATTAAGTAGTAATAAAAACTACATTAAGTGGCAGTAGTTAAGCTAAGAAGCAGGAAGCGTAAGGGTTAGCGCAGATTAGAGTAAAGTAACTAAGTTGTACTTAGACTTTCTTTAAGTTGTATTAACCCTTTAACACTGGGGGTGTTAATTTAAGAAATGAGGACTATGATAGTGACTCATCAGCAGTTTTGTATGTGTATCGAATCTCTAATCTATTCCTTATTCAGTGCTGACTGATCTAAGGAGGCTATGTCTGGAGGGGCAACCACGGCTCTAGTGTTTTATTGTTCACTAGCCTCTAGCCCACATACACCTCTATTATACTTGATTACTTCTTAACTTGGTACTATGATGTACCTTTAAAGGAATGATTATGTTTGAAAACTACGACCTAGACGATATCGAAACAGAGATAGTAGATGCCTTTATATCTGCCTTTGTTGACCGCGACCCTATAGCCATGAGAGAGCTTATCTACCAACTAACAGACTTTATGGACGGATTAGATGAAGAAGAAGGGCCACTTGCATAAACTTGATAAAGAAACCCGCAATAGACACTTCCCAGAATCTAATGGCGGTAAAGGTAGTCACGCTAGAAAAACCACAGCAGAATCAAGACAAGCCTACAGAGATAACTACGATAGGATATTCGGCAAAAAATGAAAGATGACGACTTTGGATTTTAAATGAAATATTTTACTTTATTCTTTAACATTAAATACTGCAACGCGGAGCCTACTCGCTTATATGATTACAGGTCAGGCAGATATTTAGGCAAAATGTGGAAGCATATTAACAATGCTCCGCACCGGCATTTATTTTGGAATATTTGGTATAAAGCATGAGCCACATTGAATACAACCTAATGCCGCAAGGCCAAGTGCTTCAAGATTTTTCTGATTGCCGCGCTAGAAACTCCTTTATCATGGGGCCGCTAGGTTCTGGCAAGACAGTACAATGTATTCTCAAACTGTTTGACCTTATGTGTGAACAAGAACCCGTCAAGGATAAGTCACACAAGAACTATAATGTGCGCCTTTCTAGGGTAATCGCGGCTCGTAATACCTATTCAGAATTGTTCTCTACTACCATTAAAGACTGGCTAGAAATCCACGGAGAGCTAGGAGACTTTAAACAAGGCAACAAAGAACCGCCTACGCACTTTATACGCTTTAGATTAGATGATGGAACGCGAGTTGAGTGTGATGTTATCTTTATTGCCTTTGATCGCCCCGAACACGTTAAGAAGGCTAGGGGTATACAGACAACATGGGTATGGCTAAACGAGACTAAAGAGCATTCTAAGGCTGTCCTTGATATGCTTGATCTACGTCACGGTAGATACCCATCCAACAAAGAGGGAGCAAGACCTACGCACCACGGTATGCTAGGAGACTCTAACGCACCCGACGAAGATCACTGGTATTTTAAACTAGCAGAAATAGAACGACCCGAAGATTGGGCTTTTTATCGACAAGCAGGTGGGGTATACAAAGACGGTGAGTCGTGGAAGATTAACGATGATGCCGAAAACCTTATTAACCTACCTGACAACTACTACAAACGCGGATTAAACGGCAAAACAGACGATTGGATAAAGGTAAACTTAGCAAATGAGTACGGATTCGTGTCAAACGGTAAACCTGTCCATCCTATGT
>VMHT01069237.1_pt1 | contig 13528 bp, 10 predicted proteins | sample 4693611 | NCBI WGS metagenome assembly VMHT01 (sample SAMN12280063, study PRJNA550983) | marine metagenome | isolation source: seawater sampled from same location over 5 years 0.02-0.2 micron viral filtrate | place: USA: collected off the coast of southern California halfway between the port... ... | reverse complement strand
TTCCTTGGGCATATGCTATTCTATCTTCGGGTACACATCTATCTAAAATACCATCAACATCAATAATACAATGAGTACTACCTTTACCCCCAGAAACTCTTTGGTTAAATGTTCTAACAGTAGATGCTCCTTTATCTTGTTTAGGCCATCCTGCTGTATGGTGTAAAAATATTTGGGTTATACTATTAAGATTTCTTGTCTTTAGGTTATTAAAGGTTTCTGGGTTTATTTCATTTCCTTGGGAGGTAATTAAAAAATTTAAGTTTGCTTCTCTAACTATATTTCCAGTACGATTTATGTTTGGGGTTGTTATTGGAGAGGTATAGCCTTTTAAAAGATTTGGGGTATTAATAGTTTTTTTCATTTTATGTTAATACTGATTTACTGGTGGCTAGAGTAGTTAAAGATGTAGTCCAACTATTGTTGCTTAATTTATGGTTTACACCAGTGATAATAAAATCTAAAACGGGCCCATAGTTTGAAGGTAAAAAGTTAGTATTTACTTTTAATCTATTATAAATTTTTATACCACTAATACCATCCATATCTATTTTAAGATTAAAAGGAAGAAACCCTACAGAACTTTCTGTTGAATTAATTGAATTTTTTAAATTTTCTTTTGTAATTTCTGATTGAGCATAAATATAATAATTTGAAGCTATATCTTTATTAACTGATATAAAATCATTATTTATTATTAACATTAGCGATTTTGATTTAACTGTATCCGTACCCTTATTTTGGTTTAATCCTAAAGTTCCATATTCATCTCCTATAAAATCAGCATATTTTTTTAATACAGATTCATTTTGGGTTTTTAAGGAACCTGTGGTTACAGTTGATGGGTTTGTTATATTGTTTTTAAATCTATCAAATATCCCATTATTCCAAGTTGAAAATGCCGTTGCTTCTACCCCTGGAATAGACCCATTTGCTGTAGCTCCTATAGTTATCATTGAAGCATATTCTTTACTAATTTCAGTAGTAAGACTTATATTATGTACAAAGTTTGAGGTAGCTTCGTTTCCTTTTTGAAAATCATACCCAAACACTCCTAATTCAGGCTGGTCAACATATAAAGTGTTATATTTAGAATATTCATCTGAAAGTTTAGAAGATATTTGATTAATACCTGGAATTGGGGTTTGATCTATAATTTTAACTGTGTTTGTTTCTTTATCTATTATGGGTTCAAGGTTATTTATATTTCCTAGACTTTCATTAATATCATTACATATAGTTTTAAGAATATTAAATAAACTTATCTCATTATTAGTATCAACATTTTCCATAATTGCTTCTACTCTAGAAAAATTAAGGTAAATATTCATTATTTGAGCCCACCGAGCGTTTCCATCAGAAAAAATATAAGGTTCAAGACCTTGAAATATACTAGTAAAACCATTTTTTTCAGTTTCTAAAGCAGTATAAAAATTATTATTATTTATTATACATTTTGTTAAATCAAGTGATATTGTATTATCTATTACATAACATATATTATTAGTTGAGTCTGTGTCTATTTTTATTAAGGGAGTTTCTGTTTTTTCAATTTTAGGAATTACTTTTTGTTGGAGAAATTCTAAAAAAGTACCTAATCTTATAAAATAACTATCTTCAATGGGGAATACAGTTAATTTAACAAAATCACAGCCTAATTGATTTGTAGAAGCAGGTAAATTTTCAGAGTTAATATTATATTTGGGAAATATTATTTTGTTATCCCAATAATTACTATCCTGATTTTTACCCGGATTTAATTGGTAACCTATTTCTTTATCATATGTAGTAATTTTAGGTTGGTTATCTAATCCTTCAAATTCTACTTCTCCCTCAACAATATTATCACTAAATAATTTATATTCAATTTCTTTTTCTTCATACTTTCCATCAAATAAAAATCTAATATTCCAAAAATATTCAAATATAATGTTTTTGTCTTTTTTCTTTTTTCCTATTTCAGAAAAAGATTTAAATTTTCCTTTTATATTATTTTCTTCTGGAGGTATAGTTTGAGTATTTTCTTCACCTATTGTAGCTAAACCCTTAGAAACAAAATCCTTGTATACTTGGGTTTTGAAGTCGTTTAAAGTAAATAAGAAAAAAATGATATTTTGTTGAAGAAGACTTACGGGAAATCTGGGGGTATTTCCTATATTATTATCTAACATGGTTGAATTATTTCCTTCTTTTTTAGCTAAATCTGCCCATCCTGCTCGACCCCCAGGTATAGGGGATTTTCTAGATTTATATAATATAAAAGTAGAATAAGTATACAAAAATCCCCTTATATCTTCATTCAATACTATAAAATTATCCTGAGAATCAAGATTTTTCATGGGGGATGGATATTCTGGGAGGAAATTTTCTGGGTTTGAAAAATTAACTAATTGAAGTTTATTAGTATTTCCTCTTACAATTAAATATTGGTTTTTATATCTTTCTTGAAAGTTTAATGGTATAAAAAAATTAGCTATCATATCTCTAAAATAATGGATATTTCTAAAACCAGATATAACATTATCATAATTTTCTTTTAATATAGAACTAAAATCAAATTGTAACCCCCTTGGATTATCTTCAAAAACTAATGAACCATTAAAGGATTCTCCTGAAACTGGTTGGGCTACTTTAGTTAGAGTTTGGTTACTTTTATTAGTATAAGCTTTATAATAATCTTCTAAAACTTTACTTAAATTAGGGTATAAAGTACTATAAAATTCATTTTCAGATAATACTCCTCCTCTTTCTTTTAATCTTTCTAAGTCACGATTTCGAAGTGATGAACCCTCAATAAGTGGTGATGGAAGATTAATTTTTAATGATTCAATTATATCTCCAAGGGTTATAATTTCTATTTTAACACTGTAACTTCCATCAGTTTCAAAAGACCAGGAAAAATTAGACACAGTACCAAATAAAGCGCTATAATTTCCAAAGGTTTCTTTTCTTCTATTTTCTATTAAGGGTAAAAAAACACTATAATCAGATTTAGAAAATTCTTGTTGGAAAAAAGTATCCTCTATTAGTGTAGTGCTCATATTTTGGAAGTTTCCTTTATTATCTATATACTTATCATATCCCCATTCTAAAAAAACAGTATAACCTAATCTCATATATAAAACATCTATTATATCTAATTGGTTTCTATTATGACATTTTATATTTACAGTTGCTTTTTTGATCGAGCCTCTATTTAAATCTTTTACATCTACATCTATTATGCCTGGCATGGGAGAATATCCAAAATCTTTTCCTCCTACCCCATAAACTTTATTAGTACCTGTTATACCTGATCTTTGTTGAAGGTTATAATAAAATGTATCTTTTGATGTTATATCATCCGGGTCTTCTAAAGTAGAACTACCAAAACTAGCTAAACCATTAAATAATACATTTTTAACAGCTAAATCCTGTCCAAGTTTTACCCCCTCAATCATGGGATTGCCTTTTAATAAATCAAATCTTTTTTGATCTAAAGAAACCCCAGATGCTAATTTTACCCAAGCATTTCTAGAATTTAAATATTTAATATCATTTATGGTACGATTAATAGTCTTTCCATGGATTTTTTGTCTAATGGATATTTGTTCACTAACGTATTTTTTAAATGGTTCTCCTAAAAGATTTCCCATAACTTTAAATTTTAATATCCACCTCCTGATATACCACTACCCCCACCTGAGGTACTACCCCCATTAATTGTAGTTGAAGTTGAAGACACTGAAGTGGATGAATTTATATTTTTATATGATGCTAAAGTTGGAGTTGGGTTAGATGGGATTCGGATTTGGGATCCTTCAGGAGGGGTAAGTGAATCTTGTACTAAATTACCATTTGCGTTTGCTATAACCCACCATAAAGTAGAATCACCATAATACTGTAAGGCTAAAGTATCAAATCTATCTCCAGCAGTAGTATAAACATAAGTGTCTTCAAATGTTCTTGCAATTTGAGGATAACGAACGGTTTGATACATTTGTTTTCCATCTGAGGAATTAATTACTGGTATGTTTGTATAACGTGCCATTTATATTTTATTTTTTAAAACCTGATCCTCCTACAAATTGTTTAGTATCAGGGATTGCTGCTTCAGATAAACTAACAGATTTATAATTATTATTAGATCCTTGGGTAAGTCCTATATATCGTTGATCTCCATAAGTTTTTATTTCTTTTCCATCCCAAGTATTATCCTGTAATTGTGGTGTGAATCTATGAATTGGTGTGTATTCCATACTTACATTGCATATATGAGGCATTTCTTTAACATTTGGGTCTCCACTTCCTTTTTTAATAACTTCATCTGCTATTGCAATATCCCAAGGAGATTCTTGAGGTACTTCTAAAGATAAACTATTTATAAAGCCTGGTAGTTCATAACACCATCCTCCTAAGGTTAAGGTTGTTAAAACTCCCCCCATGTAACCACTATCACTATAATCAGGTGCTAGGGTTGATGCTAAAAAGTTTAGTTTTTTATATTGGGCCATTAATTCAGGTTTTGATTGGGCAGCTACAGTGTATGATAATGAAATTTTTCTACCAAACCCACCGTATTTATAAAATTCTTCACCCCTTCCCATATATTTAGTTCCACTCCATTCAGCAGTGTAACCATCTGAAAAACTATTTATAAAAGCTCTAAAATGTGAATAAACTTTTTCAGGTTTGCCATTTTTATCTTTTGTTCTTAAAATGGCAGCTATTCTAAACTTAACAAAGTCATTTATTCCATCTTCTGTAGAAGACCTATTAGTAGAAGATTTATAAATAGGTAAATAATTAATACGGTCAACTATAGATACTCTTTCTTGTGATGTTCCACTTTGGAAAATTTTTCCCTTGGTATAACTTATTCTATTACCTTTTTGGCCTGGGGAAGACATATTTACTCTAGAACTATCGGTACCTTCATATACTTTATTGGGATCAGTGTAACTGTTAAATCCACTTATTATTGTAGAATTTGGGTTTTGCTTTTTTAATTCATCTTCTAATAAAGGTGTTCTAAAATCTTGTATAGAAGGGGCTGTAGAATTTTTAGCATTATTAAGATTTACTTGATTTTGAATTTGTTGTTGAGTCCAAGTTAATGAACCATTATGATTAATTTCTTGATTGCTTGTTAAAGTGCCAGGATTATATACTGAAGTATTAGAAATATTATTCCAAGTAAAACCCGACTCATTAGATATACTAGCTAAAAGTATACGTTTATTAGTAAAAATTTTAACGTTTCCTGAGGACTTTTCATAATTTCCCCCTACAAGTTTAGCATATTTAAGGGATAAATTTAGAGGAGTTCTAAATAAACTTTGTATTTCATCTCTATTAGTTTCTTGGTTAGCAATTCCTGTTTGGTTGGTAAGAAAAGATGAAAATGATCTTCTTAGAACATCAGAGGGATCTGGTGCAGTTAAACTAAATGGATCTGATTCTATAAATTTTTCATCTATAGGATCATTTCCTAATACTTTTGTAATGCCCCCTTTATTATTTGTAGCAAATGGTATATTAGTCCTTCCAAGACCTAATGTTGATCCTGGTCCTCCTGAATAAGATAATATATTAGTAGATGAAAATCTGCCAACATGTTCATCTAATAAATTTAGTAACCTATTATTTTTTACTGATACTATAGAGGCAATAGGTAAAGTAGTTGATTTAACTACATCCATATAAGTTTTTAATCCTCCTATAAGGGGATCACCTAAAGGATTTAAACCTTGTTTATTAGCATGTCCTCCTATATAATTTTGACCTGCTTGGATTATAGTAGATAAAGGAGTATAAACATTTTCATTTAAAGCTGCATCTCTCCAGTTTACTTTTCCACTAGCTTGGGTTGCTACTGCGGTTCTTGATAATAAATTTTGTTTTGTAATAAATAAAAGACCACTTGGAGATTTTAAGTCTACAAAATATTTGGATAATCTAAGAGCATCTTCAGCAGAGTCTATAGGGGCTTTTAGCCCACCTCTCCAAAGAAAGTCCTTTGTCCTATCCGTAAAGGATGGATCATCCTCAGTTTTTGGGATTGGGGTTTGAATATAAGGTTGCCCACTGCTACCCCCACCAAACCTATCCTTACCAAACTTTAATGATTTAAGATCAGTTTTTAATTCTCTTAACCCCATTAAAATGAAGCTCCTTCAGGAGAGTTATCTCTATATGTTGGAGGCGTTACACCATCTAAATCTAAAGTAGAAGGTGGTGTTGTAATACGTTGTGCTGGGGTTCCATTTAAAGAATATTCATCATGTAATGTAGATTGTGCTCTATCTGGTATAGTTGGAGTTGATCCATTTAAGGCTGTAAATACTGAGCCTTGGTTTGTTAGTTTATTTAAAAGTGCCATAATTGTTGTTTTATTATAAATATTAAAATTATTGAATTGCTCGTTCTGATGTGTTAATTTCTTGTCCTACTTGGTTTCCGTTCATTTCTATTGTGGAGGATTTAGCAGCTATTTTTTGTAAAATAGTATTTTGGTTTTTTAGTAGTGTAATCATTTCACTATTATCTACTTCAGATGTGGTAGTAGTTGTAGTATTAGTTGTAGTATTATTACCCCCTCCCAATAAATCTGTACCCGCTATTATAGAATCTTGTTTATTTAATTGAATAGATCCTTTTGGTCCTGATACTATCATACCTCCATCAGGTCCTATCATACCATCATTCATTTGGGATTGAGCTTGACTTGTAGCTGATGACATACTAGCTATTACAGCAGCAATTCCTGCAGCTATTGCTATAGCACCAATACCAAGAGTTGCGGCTGAAGCACTTGTAACAGCTGCAATAGCACCACTAATTAATGCTGGTAAAGCTGTTAAAGCAGCTGCTGCGGCTCTTATTAAACCAGGAACCATTTGAGCTGTAATGGCTAGTCCTGCAGCTGTTAAACCTGCGGCTATAAAACTAACTACAGGACCCATTTCTTGAAAAGTTTCAGAAAGAGATTTTGTGGGATCAAAAATTGATGATATTATATCTTTTATTCCTGTTAAAATGTCTGAAACAAAGTTAAGTGCAGGTACTAAAATATCTGCTATAGGCTGAATTATTGTTAAAATAGGTTCTGCTAAAGCAATAAATAATTCTTGTACTCTAGCCATAGTTGCTTCAAATTTTTCTGCTGCGGAAACTGATTCTAATTGGGCTGCTAAGTCTTTATCTTTCATTTTAGCTGCTGCTTCTTCTTTAGATAAACCATCAGCTCGCATTTTATTATATGCTTTTTGGGCATCACTCATACTATCAAATCCCGCACCTCTTACAGCTTCTAATTTTTCTTGCTCTTTAATCATTCCTGCTAGCTGATCTCTATTCATTCCTAAAGCTTTAGCTGCTGCCTCTTGTGCTATAACATTTTTAGTTTCAAAAGCATTCATTATAGCTTTGTTTTCTAACACTTCTTCAGCTACTTTACCCATATCTCCTTCTAAAGCTGCTTGTCTTGCTTTTTCTAAATTGATATCCTTTCCAAGTAATAATTCTGCTTCAAGTTCTGCTTGTATTGAACTTTCAAAATCTAATAAACTAGAAGCTATACCTTCAACTTGTGCCATATTAGAACCTAAGGCCTTAACTGACATTACTTGTTTAGTAAGTTCAGAGGAATTACCTTTAAAAGTCAGGTATACAGCACTGGATGTTTTAGCTATAGCCTCTTGAACTTGTTTTACACTCATTTGGAGACCTTTTTCTTTATTCATCTCCATAACTGTAAGTGTCTGAGTTTTTAATATATCTTTAACACCCTTTCCAGTTTTCATAGATTCTAAGGCAAATAACCCTTGAGCTTCTCCTGATAAACCTGTTCTTTTAGCTATAGAAGTCATGTCTTCAGCTAATTTTCCAGTAAATTTTGTAGATTGACCAAAGAATGTATTTAAAGTTCCTTGGGTTTCCATTAAGGCTTTAGAAGAAACTACTACATCATTACTACTTCTAGCAATTTCATTCATTTCACCTCTTATAGCTAAGGAATTTTGATATGATATACCATTGTTTTTAGCAAATTCACCTGATGCTTTATCTACAGACATAAGAGATTTACCTATTGCTGTGATTGCTCCTAATGCTAGGGTAGTAGGATCTAATAAATCTTTTACAAGATTTTTTCCTAAAGCTTTAAATTGCATTGCCGCAGCTTTAGCTTTAGTAGGAACTTTCCCTGTAGCTTTTGCAGTTTCTTCAATTTCTTCTGTAACGGATTCTAGGGCCTTTTTAGATGATTCTCCTAATCCTGGTATGGTTCCTATTAGTCTATTTAATTTGCCCGCTACTCCTAAACTTTCTTCAACTTTTTTAGCTAATACTAGTTCTTTTTCTCTTTCGGCATTTTGTTTTTCTAGTTCTTCAGTGTTTAATTTGGTAAAAAAAAGTTGTTTTTCAAAAGAACGCATAGATTTTATACTACTTTCTAATTCCTTTTCTTTTAAGCTGATGTTGTCTTGTAAAAAGTTTACTTTATTTTCATCTATTTTTAACCCCTGGGAAGCTTTTGATAACTCTTTATCTAATAAAGATTGTTTACGGTTTATACTATCTGAAAGTTTTTTACTTATTAAAACTCTTTCCTTACCTTTATCTGTAATTGATGATGTTAAACTTTGTTCAGTTAATTTACCTTTATTTAGTATATCTTGATTTTTAGAAATAGCCTTATTAAGCTCGGAAATAGAAGTTAATCCTATTTTTTGATTAAGGATTTGAGTATTTATTTGTTTATTAACCTTTAAAAGATTAGAATCAGTTGTGGCTCTTCTAGTATTAATCCCTAAAACTTCTTTAATAGAATCAACAAGTGAAGAAGATAAATCTAAGTTTTCAGCTTGTTTTTGTTTTTCTTTATCAAGTTCTTGATTAATTAATTTTCTTATATTTAATTCTTCTTCAGAAGTAGCCATCTAATTTGCATTTATTATAAATATTAACAAATATTATTTTTTAGACGCTTTAGTAGTATAAGAAGGTTTACGAGCTTTATTAGTTAAAGCTTCTTTCATATGTTCAGGTATAGCTGTGTCTCCTATATTAGCAGAGGAAGTATTAGGTTTGTTCGAGGCTTTATCTATGGCTTCTTGTTCTTTTTGCTTATAATCTACTATTTGTTGGAATGTAAATTTTCTTAGCCATATTGGCATATTATATACAGTATCATAGTCGTATCCGCCTCCATGGAAAAGTATTTGATGTATTATTGTAAAAACTGATTTACGGTAATCAGAGGTCAGGCCAAAAAAACCCGGCAGTCATCGGTATAGTAGCATCCTCCTCTGTGCCACTTCCACCTGTAAATGTGAATTTCATTTGAATATCAGGTTGAGTAACTCTGATGTGTTCTCTAAATGCTCTTGAATCTCTAGCTAACATATAATTATCTACAAATTCTCTAATTGTTTTATTTTCTGTTTCTCCGTTTACTGAAACTAACATAAATTTTAATCTAGTAGATAATTCAGGGGATCCTTGTTTATCTATTTTTTTAAGTCCTTTAATTTCGGCTTCAATTTTTTTCTCATCTCTATTAGTTAATAACTTATATGTGATGGCTGTGTTAGTGTGAGGTAAGGTATATGAAAATTCGTTTTTATTATCTATCATAGTAGACTCATCTAGATGTTGAGTTTCTAATTCAGTTAAATCTATAGTAACATCTTCTCCTTTATATTGGAAATCATAATCTTTCCCGTAACCTAAAATACGTGCAGCTATTAGTACAGCATTTTTATCTCCTACTACTAAATCATCATAATTTACTTTAGAAATAATTAAAGATTTTAATAGTTTATCTATTACTATTCCTTGTTTAATGTAGTTTTGGTTAGTTAAAATATCTTCTTCCTTAGCGGTCATATATTTCATTTCTATTTTACCACTAGATAAAGGGTTATCTTTAGGGTATATTAAACCTTTTGAGGGTAATTCTACTTCTTCAGTAGGGAATTTAAATTCTGCCATAATCTTAATTTATAAAACTTTATTATAAATATCAATATAAAAAAGGAGCTTGACATAGCCAAACTCCCTTTTAATTGTGGTGTGGAAAAATTTTTAGAAATTTAATACTGCGTAATCGATTGATACAGTTAATTCTATGTTTTGAGCTTCATTTTCTGTGTCCCAGTTGAAATCACCGAAATTAGCATTTGTAATGAAAGCACCTTTTAAAATCCATTCAGAAACAATATCTCCAACAGGACCTAAAACATCAATAGTTAAATCTTTTTTATAAAAATCACTATATCCATCTCTACCTGTTACTGATTCATGGTGTAGTCTTACCCATTCCATTACCGCTTGAGCACCTGAAGGTGTTATTGGATCAAATAGTGTCATTGAAACGTCTGACCATCTTGATTTACCTTTAACTTTTCTTTCTACGTTAATGTGGTTAAGGGTTACTACTCCTTGTTCTAGTGTTACAGCTCCTACCCCTTTGATTTGGTATGAAGGAATCCCATCTACGTATAGGATAAACCTATTCTTTTGTTTGGGTTCAAACGCTGTAAAAAATATTTCATTGGGATCTAATACTGCCATGTTTTATTGTTTATTTTCAATTATAAATATCTAATTCTTTTATTTTTATACCGGGAAAGTAGCTCCAGTTGGTTGTACATTGAAATCTAGGTATATAAATTCAGCTGTTTTTGTTGGTTGAATATATATTTGACCTACTAATTCATTTCTATCTATAACATCTGGTGTGTTATTGCTATCATCCATTACTACTTTAAAAGCATATAATCCTTGTCTTTGTTGAACACTTTCTAAGAATGGGTTAACTTGTGATAAGAAATTGTTTCTTGTAGTGATTGTGTTTTGTTCAAATACTAAGTTATCTGCAACTTGTGAAATGTAAGACTTTAATTGTATTAATAATCTTCTAACATTTATTCTATCAAGTGCTGATGCTGCTTTTTGTAATGTTTTTTGTCCAAATACTGTTACTCCTGTGTTTGGAAAAGTAGCTATTGGGTTAACATTTGCAGTGTATAATGTATTTCTAGTTCCGTTAGGTAATTTTCTTTCAGCTCTTAATACTGTGTTTAAGGCTCCTCTATTTAATCCAGCTGGTGCAAACCATGCTTCTCCTGCTCTATCATTAAAAGCATATACACCTGGTATCATTGTTGAAGCTGGTACCCAAACTTTTGAGTTTAAATCAGGATCAATTGTTTGTAACCATGGCCAATATGTAGCTGCATATGAAGAATCAATTGCTGCTGCTCCTGCTGTTACAGTTGTAACTCCTGTGTTCCAGTTTACTAAATCTACTATAGCTAAATTATCTCCTCTTGTTTGAGCATTGTTAACCATTGTAGTTAATTCACCTGTTTGTTTACCATTTGCTTTAATTAAACCTGGGGCGGTAATTAAATTAAACATGTAATCATCTTTATTAGCTAATAGATTAAATGCTACACCATATGTTCCATTGGTTGTTACATCATCTAGTGCTTCACTATCAAATCCTTGAGTATTATCATTTGAAATATTTTCATAAAATAAAGCTGGGCTATTTGCTGTAGTAAATACTGTACCTGTAGCTCCACTAAATGCTCCAGATTGAGCTGTTGGAATTGAACCAGTAAATTCTGATTTTGCTGTTCCCGCATTATCAAGATAATTTAATGTTGGTTTAGAAACAGAATCTACATAAACGTATCTACTTAAATTATTATAAGTTCCTTCATTTTTAATATAATAATCACTACCGTCAGTATCTATTATTTGTTTAGAATTACCTATTGCCTTTTCAATATAATTATTAGCATTTGGGTCTAAAGATAAATTAGGCCATGTTTCTAATACTACTTTATTATTTGAAGCATCATTACCTCTTCTAATTAGTAAACTAAACGTACCATTTGCCTTATCTGGGCTTACAATTTCCCATCTTAAATTATCATTAGTACCTGTACTTAAAGTATTATTAACTCCATCAGTACCTGTGTTATTCATAATAACTCCTTCAGATAAAGTTTTTAAGGTAAAAATATTTCCACTTGTTGTTGCTGAACCCGTAATAGTTGTACTAGAAGCTGCAGTATAAGAACCACTTACTACTCTAGTTACTAGTAATGAATCCCCACCTTGTTGGAAATAGTTATATGCCGAAATTGAAGTAAGGTAAGTGTATTCACCACTTCCACTTTCTACAACAGCACCAAATTTATTTTGATATTCTGAATAAGTAGTAACTAATGTTGGGATACCAACTGGACCTTTTACTGTGGGTCCTACTATAGCTGCTCCTGCTTGTATGGGTTGCGCTGTTAAAAAAGATTGGTCGTTTTCTCTAGCGAGTACACCAGGTGATATTAATACTTCTGCCATGTTTTATGAATTAATTTTGTTTATAAATATTGCAAAAGCTCTTAAAAATGCAGTTAGGCTTTAATAAATTCACCACTTTCTAAATTTACGGATCCTTTGCCGTATTTTGTCTCTAGTTCTTGTGCTGATTTTGCTTGCTTACTTTCAAAAGCTTCCATTTGGTTATTAATCATGTTTTTTTGTCTTCCTAAAAAGCCTAGTTGATATTCAACTGTGCCTAATTGGAACATTAAATCGTTTTGTTCTGTTTGTAACGAAGTTAAATTTTCTACTTCTTCTTTTGTTAAAACTGTTTTTTCCATTTTTATTTTTTTATGTGGTTATAAATATTATAGTTTAAATTAAGATTAAATATATTTAAAATTTTTTTACTGTCCAAATTATTTTTAATTTTTAAGCTGGTCCTCCATCTGTAATTGTAATACTAAGATCATCTTTAATAAATACACGAGATGCTGATGGGGCAGATCCTTGAGTGCCCGTATATTCAGCACCCCCAAAATCTATTTGACTTATAGAATTATCTAAACTTGAACTCCAGCTAGTTAATATTTTATCGTAATTTGCAGTTGTTATATTTGTTACTCTTGCAAAGTAATTCCCAAATGTGGTTATATTACTTGTATCCCAAGTATTTAATCCTACTCCTTCAAAATTATCGGCATCCCAAAACATATTACTTATTGAAACACCACTTGGATTAAAATCCCAAGAGGTATACGTGGGAACTGAAGATGTTAAAGTAACACTTTGAGTTGCAAATGATACATCAGATAAAGCATTTGCCTGGGTAAATGTGTTATTAAAGCTGGTAGAACCACTAACATACCAAGTTGATAATGATTTGTTAAAAGATGTAGCATTTTGAAGCATACCCGCAAAACTTGTATTATTAGGCATATACCAAGCATTGTAATCATAAGATCCTACTGTTTGAGCAGAAGCACTTATATCCTGATTAAAAGAATTAGCAACATAGAACATTGAAATTGAATTTCCTAAATTAGTCATATCCCAATTTCCTATCGGTTTATTAAAAGCAGTAGCATATTGAAACATTGCTCTACCAGTTACAAATCTTTGAGTATCCCAAGCACGATATGTTTTACTTCCTACAGTTACCATTGAAGAACTTATATCTTGATTAAACGCAGTAGCATAATTAAACATT
>VMHT01067663.1_pt1 | contig 13531 bp, 32 predicted proteins | sample 4693611 | NCBI WGS metagenome assembly VMHT01 (sample SAMN12280063, study PRJNA550983) | marine metagenome | isolation source: seawater sampled from same location over 5 years 0.02-0.2 micron viral filtrate | place: USA: collected off the coast of southern California halfway between the port... ... | reverse complement strand
TTGCATTTCTAATATATGTGCCATTCATAATATTGTTGGCAATAGTTGATCTAATAGCTTTACTCATTTCGCAATTTCCTTTTTTTAGATTAATAATTTTTCTTGATAATAACTAACAATAGCATAATTAAATTTATATGTCAATACTTATTCGTATTTTTTTTCGTGTTTTTCTATTGAATCAATATGATCTTTAAGTATATCGTGCATAAGCTCAACATCATAAACTCTTTTGCCATCATCTGTCAAGGAAAAAAGAACAGGAATTAAAATCTTATCATGTTGTGGATAATCATTATCCTTATGTATTTGAATTGTATGCCTCATTTACTACCCCCATTAATATTATCTAATTCATTCATTTTAACCTCTCTTCTCATGGCATCGACAACTTCTTGGTCAACTAAATTATTAATTCTTTCTACATCTTCTACGTGAGTATCAAAATAACGATCAATTAATTGTGCAATTTGATCTACACATTCATTAAATCTATAATTATATCCACCATTTGATGGGATTTGAAAAGTAATTGGTTCTGTTTCGTAATTCATTTTAATATTCGTCCTCATTTTCTATATATTCATATCCACTTTGATCTAATAAACCTGTGAACTGCAAGAATTTTCTGTAATCATCAATAGAAAAAAGTCTTGGATTTGATTTTGCTCCTGCTGAATAATGAGCCTCATACCATCTTTTACCTTCTGATGAACAATGTCTAACTATATATCTTTTACCCATGACAATACTTTAGCAGACTAAATTATGCGCGTCAACACTTTTATTAACTTTTTCTTTGATTTGATTTATGAGCCAATAAGAATCATCATTACCCCCTAAATGCCAACGAGTTACAAATTCAACATCCCATTCTCCCGATTTGTAATCATAAATTGTTGCAATTTTACCATCATCTCCTTCAATTATCCATTCAGATAAAACTTTATTGTCGGCAGACCTTTTTCCAAATGTAGGCAATCCAAATAATTCAATTAATTTAAAATAACTTACACTCATGCAATCTTGATAATGAGTTCCATTCGCTTTCTCATTTACTTCATCTGATCTTAATACTTTCATGTCGATTTTTTCTCCTTTTATAAACGTGTTTTAATAATATGTCGATACAATAAACTTTATTTTATCTTGTGTCAAGAATTATTTTCATAATTATCTATTAAGTCTTCTAAATCCCATTCAGTATATTCTCTAAGTAATTTAATATTCTGAAATGCTCCATCTATATAAGTTGCTCCACCCATACCATCATTACATACCTCTATGCCTTTGATATTTGTTTCGCATTGATAACCAACACCTCTATTTGTTTTAAAATACCTAATACTTGTTACTTTCATTGTTGTATGCAGTATTCATTTAAATAAATACCTTCTTCTACTAATTCATCTTCTGTAAATTCCATAGGTTCTTCCCATTCTTCATCATGCAAGAAATAAGTTCCTGTGAAATTGTCGTAATAAAACTTTGTTTCAGTTTCGTCTTCGTATATGTGATTTATATTCATGTTTTGAACTTTACTATATTTTTGTTTTCGCGTCAATCTTTTTTTAATATTTCTTTTAATTGTTCTCTTCTAGCGACTATTTTCTCTGTCAAATTAAAAATTTGCTCATCACTTAAAACACAATTTTCAGTTTCGGTTGGTTCGTCAATATCATATAGAAACCCACTAATGTCAAATTTTAATTTATTTAAATAATCTAATTCGTTTTGTATTGAATTCATTACAATTCTAAATTTGCCGTTATTGTTACATCTAATACTCCATGATTAACTGCACTTTCAACACGATAACCTTCGTCAGTTAATTTGTCCATGATAGAATTTCTATGATTCCAAATATCTTTGTCCCATCCACTATAATCGCAAGTAGAGAAACTTGATGAGCCTCTTTTAGCCACTTCTTCTATGTGATAAGTAATGTTTTTATTTAATTTTTCTTTTAATTGTTCCATATAATTTTTTCTATGTTTATCGTAATCAATATTCATCGAATATATTCTCTTTCTTGTAGATATTCTTTAAAATTAACTTTAAACTCACTTAGCCAATGTGGATCAACTGCACATTCTGCAAGTATCTCCCAAGGATCACCTAAATAGTTATCAATGTCAACATCAAAATAAAATTTTATTTGATCTGCCAAAGACATATCTTTTATATATTCTTCGTATGTTGGTAATTTTTCCATGTCGTTATTGTAAGCTAATTTTGCATGATATGTCAAGCATTTTATTGTGTCATTGATAAAAAGTTTATAATTATTTAATTAAACAATTATTTTGCATCTTTTATAATGCTTTTGCTTGTGTTCTACCTGCTCCATCCATTTGCATTCTAAGAATGCTTGATTGACCCCTGCGAGCAGTAGCTTGCTTGTAATTGTTAAAACCTGCGCTAGTTTTGAATATCATAATGTCTGCACCTGTCTTGTGTGTGTAATCGGGTGCGCCTCTGTATTCTTCTACCTCTTCCTTAATCCCACTTGGCATCTCTCCTATTATATCTAGTGCAAGTGAAATTGTGTCATTTACTGAATAATTTCTCATAATCTTATTTTCGCATATTCCTTTCTGTTTGTCAATTAAAATTTTAAAAAACTTTTAATAATTTAATTAAATTAAATGTAATCTGCTTTTGTTGGTAATGATTCAATAACATTTTCTTGCTCATCTTCTTGATCTTGAAGCATTTGCATAATTTCTTCTCTATAATCTGATTCAAATCTTTTTATAAATGCTCTATCTCTTTTGTGCTTCCAAATGAATTTTCTTTCTGATTCAAACCATGCTCCTATTTCTCTATCATAAATTTCAAAGAATACATGAACTTCATCTAAAGAAAAATCATCAATGGTTGCATAATCGGGCAAATGATGTGTCCCACTCTGACCCCAAGTGCAATGTGTTCCTGCATAGTCAAAAGAATCGTTTTCTATACTCCATTGAGCTTCACCTTGTAAATTAGCATAATACTTTCTAACAGGCACAACACCCATGTATTTCTGCTTGCTATCAAACTCAAACTCATCTAATTCAAACTCTTTTTCAATTTCCATTTCCGCAACCTTACTTTATTTTTTTTAATTTGTCAAGAACTTAATATTTCATCTAATAATTCTTGTGCAGAACGATCTGCCATTTTCGCTTTCTCTCCTTTATACAAAGTAACTCCGCATTTTGGGCAAGAGTATCTAGCATCTTTTCTTAATCTATGTCTTTTATAAGTTGTTCCGCAACAAGTGTCAACATATTTATGATGACTTTTTGGTTTGTTTAATTTATCTTTACTGCACCTTTCGGGTCTTGCTCCTATCTCTCTGCAAACAGATTTCCATATCTTACCATGTCCACGACCTGCGCTTCCGTGACGATGATAAGCTAGAGCATGAGCAATCTCATGTAAAATGGTATCCATAACTTCATCTTTGTCGTTAAGCTCAACATACCATTCTGCTAGATAAATTAATTTCCTATTGTAACTGCAAGTTCCTAGAGAAACTTTTTTATTGTGCCATCTGAATTTCCATCCATGCTCTAACAATCCATGTTTATATAAATTGTGAGTCGCTAAGAATCCTGCATAACTTTTGTTCATGAAATAACCTTACCAATTTTTTTTCGCTTGTCAACTATTTTTTTAAATTTTTTAAAATTTATTTATCCATCATATAGGATAAAAATGCTATTGCACATATAACTGCTATAAGTTCCATAATATTATTCTGTTAAGTGGTTGATTAAAAAAGAAATTAAACAATTACTTTCGTATAATGCTCTTTCTTTGTTGTTTGTTTCTAAGAAGAATGCAAGGCTTTTTTTATGAAGATTAACTTGTTTAAATAAAAATCTATCATTAAAAGTTTCTTTGAATTGCTCTTCTAAGCTAGATAACTCTAATAGATTTTTATTGAGTTGTTGCATATTTACTAACCTTATCTTGTCTGATAATTAGAGCATCGTGAATTAATTTTCTAGTTGGTTTATCCAAATACCTTCCATTTTCATCTTTTGGCAACGTAGATAATATTTCTTGATGGTCTAAATTTAATACTTGACAAATGCACATAACTTTTCTGAGTATTCCAATATTTTTATATTTTAGAATTGCCCATATTGCATCTGCTTCAACATCATTTGTTTTTTTAACTATTTGTATTAATTTTTCGTCTTTCATTATTTTAAAAAGGTTGGTCAAAGATTACTGAATTGCTATCTCCATTCCCATCCTTTACGAAATAATTCCACCCATCATTGCACATATCTTTAAATCTCGAAACTATTTCGGAACATTTAACTGCATGATCTTTGCAAAATCTACACCCCGCAATCGAAGAAACTTTAGGATAAAGACCTATCGAATGTTTTGCATCAACATAATTACGAAGATATTCATCGACTTCATCACCTTCAGATTGAACACCTTTCATATTGAATTTGTTATCGTTATCCTCATAACCATCGGGAAGAATAACTTCGGGTTCGTCATCATCTTCATTGAACATGACTCCATCTAAATTAGAATGATTATTTAAATCCAATTCATCTTGTGCAAGATCAGATTCTTCTGCATCATCTACATAATCATCGTCCCAATCACCTTCATCTGACCAATCATCATCTACTTCATCGTAGATAGGCTTATTAGCCTCATAGACAGGTTTATCGTACTCTTTGCGAGTGTCAGTAATATCACCGACTACATTGTACTTTGAAACTCTTAATTTCTGAAAGTCGCAATCAGTTGGAACTGAAACTGCATCTTCGGGATCAAACTCTACAACCAACAAGCGACCATCTTGTCCTGCCCAACTATTTGCATAATCGTATGAACCAACATGAAGACCATAAGAACAATGATTATCCTTATTATCGTCTACACAACGACGTGCAACTTCAATCGTTGCACCAACTTCATTGAGAATTTGATGCGAATCGTTCACCTCACCTTGAACTACAATAGTATCAGCATTACCTGTGCTAGAATAAAAGTCATCCTTAACACCTTTGTAACCCAATACTTTACCTTCGGGAGTGGTTGGCAATGACTTGTAACTCAAGAAACTATATAATTCGTTTACAGAGTTAGCAGATGGGTTGGATTGCAACCTAGTAATAAAATTTACTAGCGGAGCAGAATCTTTCATTCCTGCTCTCAACATTCCCAACAACTTGTCAACAACAACACCATGAAGACGATGATTCTTGTAGTAAACTACTTCATCACGAACTTCAATGTCACCTTCAACAAAATCTTCAACTGACTTTGCAATGTCAACATACTCTCCAAGAGATTCATAATCACCTTCAAGAATTGCATTCTTTGCATTCTGAAAATTAGGATGATCTTTGCGAAGACTATAAGGCTTGCCTTCCCAAAAAATGGTTATTACATCTTCGCTATACATATATGGTACTTTATTCATAACTTTTTGCTTTCTACTTTTTGTTTCGATTTAATATAACTATAACAGGTTTAATTGTTTTCGTCAAGTGTTTTTTTTATAAAATTTAGAGTTGGGGTTATCACTCCCCAACTCTTTGATTATCAACTAATTGGACATATCTTTCGACTTCATCCAAAAGTACAAGTTCATTTTCTATTGCTTTTAAACTTCCCCATGAGTTGCATGATTGAGAAATGTAAATCATGAGAGGATACTTCTCTACAAGAGATTTTACATTATCAGTAAAGGCTTTTGCGCTAGACTTTGCGATAGGAAAAGTTTTCTCTACCCATTGCTTTTCCTTTTTGTACAAGTGCATCATTGCAACTCTAATGTGATCTGTTCCACCTTCTTCAAGAGTCATCCAATCAGTTGCAACTTTATTTACCAAGTGATCTGAATCTAAATTATCTAATTTAAAACTAGAATTAGTAAACAATCTATTTAAAGTATATCCGAAATTGGATAATTTATTTGAAACATTCTCTGATTGAAAAACGAACATTTGATGTGCAAGAGTTGCATTTTCTACATCTGCTAAAACTTTATCCTTGCAATGTTTAGTATAGAAATCGTTGTAAGAAATCCAAAGATCATTATCTAATTTCTTTACATCTCCGACTCTAACACCAAACAACATAACATTTTTCTTTTCAGTATTGTCTTCTGCTTGTATGCGAATCTGACCCATTTTGCGATACAAAGCATCCAATTCAATATCATAATCATCTCCCGATACATTATAATTTTTAATTGGAATATAAACTAATTTACCATTGACAGAACCATCAATTTCTGATACGTCGTCAACATCATTGATTTGCTCTTCAAAGTTATTCCAATAGTCTGCTAAACGACTAGCATAACCTTTATCAGTCTTCAATACAAACAAAGGGATATTAGCGCGACTATTGCCATTTGCTTGGCGAATACCTCTCTTGATTGGCTTTTGCTTTTCTACTTCTGATGTATGAACGATATGACTAGCATCAACTTGATCGAAATGCCATTCATCTTTAATGTACTCTTCAGCACCTTCAGTAATTGGATGAATGAAATAAATAGTTGAAAGAGTGTCATCTTTATCGAACAATGTTCTAGCACGAAGATTGTTGCCATGAGCAGATTCAATATCTTGAATTGCAAACAAACTACCTTTGTCGCAATGTATTCTGTTTACCTTGCATGATTGAACCTTGTATCCATCTCTCGCATCTGAATCAGATGTTTTGTCAGTTTGAGTAATAATCAAACTATCATTGTAGTCATGTTTGCGATGGAAATAAAATGAATTAATTTTAATTCCATTCCATTCAAATGAGTTTTCAAAGATGTTTCTCATATTATACGGCATAGCATTTACAACTTTTGCATAATTAGCTTTTGCATCAAACAAGTCAGTTGAATCTGCGAGTTTTCTCTTGGCAATCTCTTGAACACCTTTAGATGCAACAACTAAATACTTTGCAATAGTTTTCTGAGTGGATTTGTTATACTCCAATGACTCTCTACTATGATGCAACTTTACTGCACCCAATGGAACTCTAAGATAAAAATTATCTTGTTGTAAAAGATTCCTGCAAATTTCTCTGAGTTGTTCGTCTTGAACGAAATTAGTTAAATTAATAGCATCTGTATCAACAGGATACTTTACTCTACCCATGAGAATATGAGAGCGATTGCTACTATGTCTGTAACCATACTTGGAACTATCATTCTCTTTAACGAAGAACCAATCATCATTATCGCTTTCTAAGATTCTTTCTCTCTTAGCAATGAAATCATCTTCAGCACCAATGAATTTTGGCATTTCTTCGTCAGAAAAGAACTCGAAAAACTTCTGTACAATTTCTTTAAACTCTGATACATCTGAATCAGATACCGCAACTTCAATAGACAAACCTGTTGGTTCGTTAGTTGGTTCTGCTTCGCCAATCATTGCAATCTTGGTATCGTCATCGTCATTGACGAAAACATTATAAGTCTTTTTTACTCCACCATGATAAGAGACACAAGTAAAGTTTTCACCATAAGATAATGGAGCAAACTTACCGATACCGAAAGCACCGATATAATTGTTTGACTCTCTTTTGGTTGACTTGCCATACTTAGAATAAAGACCAAATACATCTTCTTGACTAAGACCTCCACCGAAATCACGAACTGCAAAAGTTGGATTCATGTTGGTTGGCAACTTTACTTCGATAGGACGAGAAGCATTTGCTTCTGCATTTGCATCAAGTGCATTTGCAGTAATCTCTCTAACAACTGCAAGACGAGTGTTAGAATAGTTGTTGCGAAGAAGAGATGCAACATATCTCATATCTTCCGCATCTATCGTGCAATTTACAGATTCAAAATCGTGACTCTGTACTACTTCTTTACTTTTTTCTTTTGTGATAATCATTTTTTTAGCTTTCTTTGTTTGTGATAAAATTTAAACTATGCCCATACTTTACTATAATTAATTTTGTTTGTCAATACTTTTTTTAATTTTTTTTTATTCTCCATGATGATGAACTTAATGAAATTTTAATTTGATTAAAATGAAGATAAACATTTTCAAGTTTGTTTAATTTACTTTTGTTCTCATTTAAATAATCTAACATTTTCAATTTAGACGTAAAGACTATAAACCTTTCGTTTCCATTTTTTTTGTGAGCAATATGGTATTTCACAAAACATTTCCATGCTCATCATCTGAATAAATTCTGTCAGTCATTGGTGCAAAATTTCCATCAGTATCGTAATGCCCACCTTGAATATTAGTTGGAGTAAAACTTGATGCAAGTTTTTGCTGAATATCTAGTAAAACATTATCTGCATAAATTATATCTTGCATATCTTTATCATTAATACTAGCACCTTCTTCAAGATCGTCAAGCATATTTTCGCAAGAACTAATTATTCCTTTTAATATAGTCTCCTCTAAAGGATCATCTTCTTTATTTATTTCAACTCTCTTCATGCTACCATTAATTCTTCTAATTGATCGTAATCAAATTCACCTTTTTTTGCGGGAACTATAACTTCGTATAGAAACATTCTAATTGCTTTGCATATATCAAGATACTCATCCCAATCATTCATGCTCAACATATTTCCTTCACCTTGTCCACCATACGCCATGCGATAACCTTCTTCAAGAGGAGCAGGTATTGCATTAGGGTCTTTTACCCATTGTTGAGTTTGTTTGCAATAATGATGACTACGAGGATTGTGCATACTATTTATATAAGTAAGAATATCTACACAACCTAATTGGTTTCCACAACTATCAACATTCATTTCTGCTCTCATATCAATAAAATCAACATTTGCTCCGACAAACTCATCGTTTGTATTCTTTAATTGAACGTGGACTGCACTATATTTATCGTAAGAACGATATGTGTGAGATGTACCATTATGCCTATTTTGAGAGAGAATTGTACAATCTAACTTCTCGCAAGTTTTTATATTGCGATCACTTTTACTTTTATAACTAAGAATATTATCTTCGGGAATAACTTTCTTAACTAATCTATTACTCTTGAATATAATTGAGTCGGGACTCCAACGATTCCATCTAATTGGATAATGCCCAATACCTTTATGCTCTACTCTTACATCTGAAAAATAATTCTTCATAACTTTTAGCTTTCTATTTTATTTATTTTTGTTTGTTCTAATGATTTTGAATGTAATTCGCTTATACTATCTAACAATTCGGGAAAAGAGTCAAGCCAATTCTGAACTTTTTTGCAAGCCTCTAAAACTCTTTTGTTTTCATCTGTGCTTTCTCCAATAGCAGAGACTTCTGCTTCGTCAATAATTATTTGCAACTCTTCTGTGACCTTCATAGTATTTCTAATCTATAATACCCATTCTCTATTTGCTCTACTTCGGTAAGACTATCAAGACCATTGTAATCTTCATAAACTTCACGAATGTACTCTACATCCTTGCCAATATAAAAGGTAGGCATATATTCCTCTGAGCCTCTTCCATTTGACTTGTCTGCCTCAAGAATGTAATCTAACATTTTTTGTGGCTCAATATTCCAAATTTTTTCTACTTTCATAATAGCACTTTAGCAAATATATTTAAACCTGTCAAGATTTTTTTTTAAATTTTTTAAAATTTATTCATCCCAAGATTGCCACTCTTCAGAATCATAAGAATAAAATAATCTTGGATTAGATGTGCCTACTTTATAGTAATGCCAAGCATTAGAATCGCTTTTGTAAACCATTGGATATACAGAGTTATTTGTCCACAACCATCCGACAACAGGATCATAAACCCATCCGTTTACAAATGTAGAATTAGGGGATTGATTATTTTTTGTGAGTTCATTATTTAATAATACAATTAATTCTTGATCTTGCTCTTGACCACTTTTTAAATCAGATATTTCTAAACGTAACTCGCTTACTATTGGCAACAAACTATCTAATCTATTTGTTTTATCTAAAATAGAACTTTTTAATATTTCGATCTTTTTTTCTAATTCAACTATTTTATCCAAATGAACTTTACATGGATTGTCTCCGATAGAGGGCAAGTCAGACATACCGACAACATCAGCATTAGAAAGAGATTTTTTATATATTTTAAAGTCATCTAAGTAACCTTTCAAGGGTACATAATAAACATGAAAGGATTCTAGTAACCCAAAATGAATTGTATGCTCATAACTTAAATCGTTAAATTTTGAATCAGTAAACATATTCATTGATTCTAACTTTCCATTGATATAAAACTTTACATTTTTAGCATTAATATCGACTGATATAACATAATGATTCCAATCTAAATTAGGAACTTTTACTTTAGTTTTTAATTTTTTATTAAAACCAAATTGTAATTCTCCGCCAACTAAAAGTAACGATGGATTAGTAAAATAACTATCGTCTTTCTGATGATCTTCAGTATAAACAACTTGAGTCTCCAACATATCTTCAAACTTCCCCCAAAAAGAAACACTATAATTATTTGAATAATCTAATGAATTATTTTGTTCGTAAAGCCAAAGCATTGAAAATTCTCCATCAAAACGAATGGAAGAATTTGCCTCGCTATTTCTGTTTAAAGCACTAGAACCATAAAAGTTGTTGGCATCATTATTATTTGTAGAACTATCATTAACGACACCCCTTTCTCCTTTAAATAAAACATATTCAGTCTCTACATTATCAAAAGAATAATTTAAAATTAAATCATCTTTAGCTTCAGCAGGAGCAAAAGCACATAATGTAATTAAGCATAATATTTTTGCATTCATTTTTTTTTATTCTTCTCCAAAAACTTTATTCCACTCATCTTCAATTTCTATATCGGGCAAATCAGAAAGCCCTTCAAACCCTTCCACAAGTAATTCTATGATCTGACTAACAGGCATATTCATTGCTTCTGCTTCAGCAAGATCATGCCTCATTTCATCTATTGTTGGTTCTGTTTCTCTTGTTTGTCTTTCTGTTGTTCTCATATTTAATCGTCTCCTTGTTGTGTTCCGACAATCAATAACTTAACATCTCCACCATTATCTGTCAAGCCTAATTCTTCAATAACTTGTCCGAATATTGATCCATCAGAAGGTTCAATTCTAATCCATGCACAATTTTGTCCATCTTCTGTCTCATAGACATCCCATTCATGCTCCAATAATCTAGCTTTTTGATACTTTGTTAATTTCATCTACCTCGTCTATCTTTTTGTACACTTCGTCTATTTGTCTTTCTAGTTTAGTAATATATTTATAATTATGTGGTTCTTTTGATTCTACATAATCAAGCTCAATTTCAAGATGCCTAGCTTGTCTTGTTAATTCTCTAGTCTTTGCAATTACTTGTTCGTTAGTCATATTATTTATTTATTCATTTGATTTGTTTTTTATGTGAATTGAATAATCGCCATCCTTAACATACAAATCTTCTTGTTTTAATTTCCATGCAATTTCTCCATTTGTAGGATCAGCATACTCGATATTAAAATCACAATCGTCAAGAGTTTTATATGGATCATACTCTCTAACTATTTCCTCTGCTTCCTCTTTACTTTCTGCTTCAACATAAAAGCAATTAATTATTTTAATTCCAACACAATATTCTTTTTTCATTTATTTTCTTTTTTATAATTTTCATCAAGCAAATGGTCTAGAAGATGGATTATGCCCCAACCCATTTCTTCATCAAGTAGTCCATGAACACCTTCACCTTTATCGTCATGCCATAAGATAGATAACAAGTGATTCCTTTGTTCTTCTAGTAATTTATAATCAATGTTCATTTTTAAATTTACTGCCCCACTCCATGACCTCATCATCATCATCATTTAAATCGCAAGCAATTTCTATGTTAGTAATATTATGCCACGCTTCATCTGCAAAGGTGCTACCATCGGGATTGAGACTTGGTTTTTTGAAAATATTGTCTTTGTCATATCGACAAATGTGAGCAGAAATAAGCTCAATATCACCTTCAATGCAAGACAAGCGATGTTTAAGCTCAAAGTTTTCTTTAAGTAATCTATCAAGATTGCTTTTAGTTACATATTTTTCTTCTTCTCTTAACTGCGCCATCTCTTCCATTCTAACACTAGCTTGCTCCGCAAGACTCATGTTTACAGAGTCTTCATAAGTCGGGTGATCGTCTCCTATAATTTCTTTCATGTTCGTACCTTAGCAAATATTTTTTTATTTGTCAACTATTTTTTTAATGAATTGTTAATCTTTTTACCATCGACACTAATCTCTCCTCTAATGAATGCGCCAAAATCATCATTATTTAAATGAGATGTATCGGGCGGAACAACACCAAACTCTCCACCTATACCTAAAAGTTTTGCTCTATCATTAAGTCTTTTGTTCATCTGCTCTTTTAGTTGAAACATTTGTTCTACAATGTCTTCAATGAGAGGATAACCTGCTAACTCGAAAAGACGAGTATCTAATCCACTTTCAACTTCAAACAAACTATCTATTTTATTTGCTTCTTCTATTTTATTCATTTTCTTTTAGTTTTTCTTTTACTGCTTCCTCGCAGAGTTCATTAAATGTAATATTTTTTTCATGTGCGAACATCATATACTTTAACAAATCATCGCTACTAAAGTCAAGCTCAATTTTCTCATATTTTCGTAAATCAATTTTAACTTTTCTGATAATAAATGCTTCATCTTGTGGGATAAATTCTAATTCATCACCGACTTCCCATCCTAATCTCTTTAATAGATCATCGGGCAAGCGAAAATATAATTCGCCATCAAAACTTTGTTTAACTTCTAATTCTGAAACTTTCATTTTAATTCCATAGAATCTTCTTCAGATTCTTCCTCTTTCTCTTCCGCAAAACTAACTTCAGCATTCTGTTTCCATGCTTTACTTATTTCCCAATCTGCTTCCATTTCATCAAAAGCTCTACTGACTGCATCATCTTTCGATTCTGAATCAATAAAATAAGTGCGATAAGTTGTGCTTGCTATTTCTATTTCAAATGTTTTCATTTTATTTTCTCGCAACTTACTACTTCTCTGTCTCCATGAGTTTGATCGCCATGATATTTAGTTAAATCTTCTTCGCAACCATCGGTATTCCATTCGGGATAGAAAAGTTTGTCACAACCATACTCATCAAGTAATTCTTCTGCAACTTCTTCTGCTTTCTCTTCGTTCTTGGCTTCAACTACGATGTATCCACCAATTTCTTCTGATATATATAATTTATATTTTTTCATTATTTTTACTCTCCATTATTTTTTTAGCATCCATTAAAGCATGACAGAAATCTTCAATCTTGTCAACAGGAATCTGAAAATTTTTATTATAACTAAGTCCTTGGCTTGTTATTGCTCTGCAAATAACATAATGATTAAAGTCATATGCGCTAACCTCAAAACCACTTAGTCCACTACAATCTTTCGAGCTAGACCAAAATGTTTGTTTGGATAATTCTTTTCTTGTTCTACCCTCTGACCAAGTTATTTCTTTTTTAGTATTTTTTGTCATGCCCTTACTTTCGCATATTTTTTAGGCATTGTCAAGAATTTTTTTAAATTTTTTTTAATTTATTTGCTTTGCACC
>VMHT01051905.1_pt1 | contig 13532 bp, 14 predicted proteins | sample 4693611 | NCBI WGS metagenome assembly VMHT01 (sample SAMN12280063, study PRJNA550983) | marine metagenome | isolation source: seawater sampled from same location over 5 years 0.02-0.2 micron viral filtrate | place: USA: collected off the coast of southern California halfway between the port... ... | reverse complement strand
TAACTTATTTGTTCTAATATATTTCTTTAATCTATCTAAATACTGTGGGTCATCTGGTGATCCAGGTAAAGTTAATTGAATATTTTATTTTGTTATTTTTATTTTCCAAGATTTCCAAACCCACACTTTAGAACTACTAATTTTATGATAAATTCTAATGATTTTAATGAATATATTAAGAATAAAAAAATAAACTCTAAGTTTGACGTTCATTCAATAGAAAGTGGTTACAAGGGACTAACGAGATATTTTAAGGAAAATAACTTTAATATTATTGTTATAAATAAAGATAAAAAAAAGTTTAAGATAAATAAATTTCATGAAAGTGAAACTTTTGCTTATAAAAAAATTTCTAAAATTCTTACTTCTGATAAACAAACCAGAAATTTTGATAAGTTAAGCTTAGCTGAAAAAAAAAGTAGAAGAAAACAAGTTTGGGGTTTTTAGATATATTTATTCTTAATTAAAAATTTTTTCAACTTATTTTCATTTTCTTTATTTATAAGTTTAAATAAATTTAAATTTCTTTTAATATCTATAAATATTTTTTTTTTATTCAAAAGACCTAATATTTTTAATTTTAAATCATTTTCATTATTAGAGTCGAAAATTATTTTATTTTTGAAGAATTTTTTTAAATCTACTGCTCCAGAATGTTTTGAAATAAATATATTACACCCACGACATAATGCCTCTAAATAAACTATTCCGTATCCTTCAAGATGAACAGTAGAGTATAATGAATTCAAAACAAATAAGTGATTCTTCTTGTATTCTTTTATTAAATCTCCATCACTAAGATTAAATTTAAAAATAATTTTAGTATTTAACTTATTTGTTCTAATATATTTCTTTAATCTATCTAAATACTTTGGGTCATCTGGTGATCCAGCTAAAGTTAATTGAATATTTTTTTTTTTATATTTTAAAATAATATCTTTTATAATCTTAATTAATTCTAACTGTCCTTTACGATATTTCAAAGCTCCAACAGTTATTATATTTAATTTATCAGTTTTTTTTTTGATCACTTGATGTTTTAAATCAAATGTTTCATTTACATATGGATTCATAATATAAGTTTTATTTGTCTGGAAATTAAATTTTTTTTTTAATATTTTCTTAATAAATGTGCTTAAAAAAAGAACTTCACTTTTTTGAGATAAAATTAATTTAAATATGAATCTCCATTTCCAAGATGTTAGAAATAATTTAGAATATGTCCCTATAAGATAAAAAACTCTTTTCTTAAAAAATTTTTTAAGCAAAAAATCAAAAAATATATATGGCTCAACTAAGTAGTGAACATTCAAATTATCATTTTTACTGTGCTTTTTAAGAATTTCTTTAATAATTCCTTGATCTAATATTAATTTAAGTGGGTTTCTTACATATTCTAAAGGCTGTCTTAATACTTCATATTGCTTTATATCAAGATTACTATTTTTTTTATTACATAAAATTATTAAATTATCCTTTGAAAAAAACTTAATATAATTTAAAGCCAATGTTCCCCAGCCTGATAGTTTATCAAGTTTATGGCAAAACAGAATATTCATAAATTTATTTACTTATCATTTATAGTAAATTAGATATTCTTGCTAATGAAAAAAAAAGTATTAATTGTAGGTGGAACTGGCCAATTAGGGTTTTTTTTATGTAAAAATTTAAATAATAAAAAAATTTTTGTAACCACTAGAAATATTAAAAAAAGAAAAAATTTAAAGTTTAAAAAAGATTTAAAAAAAAATGTTTCTTTTATTCAACTAAATGTATTAGATAAATCAAATATTTTTAAAACTCTTAAAACAGTTGATCCATCAATTATATTCTATCTAGCTGGTCAAAGTGTTGTTAGTAAATCATATAAACAAAAAAGGTTAACTCTTGACTCAAATTATCTTGGTTGTTTAAATTTTTTAGAAATATTAAAGAGGAACAATTTTTCTACAAAATTTATAAACTTTTCATCTGCAGAAATTTTTAAGCAAACCAAAAAAAAAATTAATATAGATTCCTCTAAATTTCCTGTTAGTCCGTATGGATTCGCAAAATATAAGTCATTTAAATTAATTCAGCTTTATAGAAAAAAATATAAATTAAAAACTTACAATGCAGTTTTATTTAATGCTGAGTCAACCAGGAGACCGGATTATTTTTTAATTCCGAAGATTTGTGATGCTGCTATTAAAACTTATAATTCTAAAGGAAAAATTAATAAAAAATTTTCATTTGGAAATATAAATATAGTTAGAGATTGGGGATGGGCTAATGAATATATGAGAGCAATAGTTAAATATATAAAATTAAGTCCTAGGGATTTTATAATTGCTACAGGCAAAAGTTATTCCATCAAAGAGCTTATAAATTATGCTTTTGGTTATTTTGGGTTTGATTTTAAAAAATATATAATAGTAAATAAAAAATTATTTAGAAGAAATGAAGTTTTATATAAATACTCCGATATATCAAAATTAAAAAAAGAAATAAAATATGTTCCTACAACTACTGGCTTATCAATTATTAAAAAAATTATATTGAGTAAATTATCTTAGTTTCACCGACACAAGGGAATTCTTAATTTTTTTTGTATCCACTATTGCATGATCATTCGATTGTAAAATATCAACAACGTATTTTTTGCTTAGATTATCAATCAATTTTTTACACCCAAATTTTTGACTTAATGAATCATCATGATAATAATCATCAAAAACTACTTCGCTTTTTTTATTAATTAATTTTTTTATGTTGTTCCAATCTGATTTTATGGTTTTTAAAGAGTGACCACCATCTATAAAAATAAAATCGATTATTTTTTTTTTTTTTTAAAAAGTTTTTAAAGATTTAATTGTATCTCCTTTTATCAAATGTGTTCTTTTTTTTGAATTTATCTTTTCAATTTTTTTTTTTAATAATTCTAGTTTTAAAGGTTTTTTGCTTGCCTCCTTATAAATTTTGATTGATGAAATATTTTCAAACAAGTCAAAACCATAATACAAAGTTTTGTTATTGTTTATTTCATTAGCTAATTTAATCATTTCAACTGATCTTTTACCTCTATAAACACCTATTTCTAAAATTGACACCGGCTTACAGTCCAATATCTTTTTAAATAAGTGTCTATAACGAGAATATTTTGAAAAAAAATATTTAACCCAAATTAATACAAAAAAAATACTAAAATATTTCATCAAGTTGTTTCTCAATTTTTTTATACGAATTTTTAAAAATATGAAATTGTTTATTAACTAATCTATAATAATAATTTGTATCATTAAGCAATCTTTTTAACTTTAAATTTAAATCTTTAAATGAAGTAAATGTAAAAAGCTTTTCATATTTTCCAAATATTATTTGTGAGTCAGATTGCTTCAATTGTAATAATAATCCTCCATTTTCAATTATTTGAATCGATCTTGGATAAAGTGTCAATGATCCACATTTTGACCCTAGATCTAAGCAAATATTATCTTTATATAATTTTTTTAATTCATTGTGATTTATGTTATCAAATTTTTTATTTATTATTCGGTTCCAGTTTTGACCAAACAAACTTATATTATGCGAATTATTCTTATATATGTTTTCAATAATTTTTGATCTTTGTAAACTTTTCAAATCCCTATAAACCAAAAATTTTTTTTCATCATTAAGTTTTTTTGTTAATGAATTTCTCCAAAAAATTTGCTTATCCAAGTTGTCAAATTTATTAAGTAAAAAATTTTTTTTTTTCTTCCAGATATTTTTGGATAGATTATTTGCTCTTATCTCAAAAGTTGATGCATAAATAATTTTTTTTTCTCTTTTTTTTAAAAATCCCTTGCTTATGTTTAATGGATAAAGTTGAAATATTTTATCCTTTTTATGAAAAACATTTTTCATATTTACATAGTCATTAACTTTTTTTTTATTTTGGGAATTTTATGAATAGTACCTGTCATCCAAAAATGAAATCCTTGATTTTTTGATATTTCAATAAACGAGTCAATTGAAATTATTTTCACATTAAAAAATTTTTTAATAAAAATTACAAGATATGAAAAAAAACTGAAGAGTATTATTAATTTATATTTTCCAATTTTTTTAACAGAGAAAAAATTATTTAAATTTTCTTTTCTATATTTTGATCTACACAGTAAAAAAATTATGTTCATATATTGATCTAGTACCAAACTTTTTTTTTAATATTCATTAATTTTTTTTCTTTTTTTTTAAATTTTAAAATATTATTATGGATTGTGTTAAGTTTTGAATAAAAAACTACTTTATCTTTAATATAATCTTTAAAATATTTTTGTTTTTCTAAGATCTGAATTGGAAAAATATTAAAATAACTAGCTTCTAATAATAGGGTTGAATTAAACCCTATTAAAAATGAAATTTCATTAGTTTTAAACAATTTGTAAACGTTCTCATTTTTATAAATCTTAATATTTTTAGTTTCTAAAAAATTTCTTAATTTTTCATTAATTGGTTCATTTGGACGAAATTTATAACTAATGTTAAATTTTTGCTTGGTCTCTAAATTTATCAAAAGTTTTAAAATTGTTGAAGTTTTAATATTATTTTCGTGAATGATAAGAATATTATTTTTTTTAGAGATTCTATAAACTTTTGAATTATTTTTAAACCTTTTTTTAATTTGAATCTTATCCTTTTCATATTTTTTATTAAAACTCAGTAATTTGTTTTTAAAATAATTACTCCAAACAAAATATCTATAAAATTTTAATCTAGATAAATTTTTTTGAAATCTTAGTTCTTTTGAAATTCTTCCATGTTGGTAAATATAATATTTAATTAAACTATCATTACATAATTCTGAAAAAAAATTTACATTTCTATAATCATCAATTGTGTGAAATTCTTCAATCTTTATTAAATCAAAAATTTTTTTTATTACTTTTTTATATAGTTTTAATTGTTTCTTTTTTGATTTTTTATAACTTATTAATAAAATGATATGTAAAAAAGAACTGAAAAAAATTATATTTTTATATTTAAAGAAAATTAATACTGATGTTGAAAATTTAACTGACCTAACAAAATTTATGCTATTCATTAAATCATTTTTATTTATATGAGCTTCTGATCTACTGTCTATTAAATTATCATTTGTTGGTTTTACGATAAAATATTGAGCTCTTTTTTGTTTAAAAAAAATACACTTAATTATGGTAAAAAAAGATAAAAAAACTAAAGTAACTGTTTTAATGAAGTCCATTAATAATTATATAGGTAAATACTCTAATTTAAATAATAATGAAAGTATATATAACAAGTAACAGATATCAAAATTTGGCTGCAAAGGTTGCTGCGTATTCTTTTTCTAGATTTGGTTATGAAACTCAAATTATTAATGTTGAGGATTTTGATAAAATAAAAAGTAATTTTAAAAAAAAATATTTAAAAAAAGGAAAAATAAAAATTTTTGAAGATGATCTTCAGTCATTTACCTTTCTAAGATTTTTAATACCATCTCACTTCAAAAGTAAAGATCTAATACTCATTATAGATCCAGATATTTTTGCAATAAAAGATCCCTCGGACTTAATTAAAGAATTTAAACAAAAAAACCATATCCATTGTACTTTTTTAAATGAAAAACCTAGAACTGAATTAATGTTGGTTGATCCCAATAATATTGATTGGAATTTTGATGAGATAATAAATAAAATATTTAATTTTAAACTAGATTATAATGATCTTTTTTCTTTAAATTTTAATTCAAAAAATAAGATAGAAAAAATTGATAATAAATTCAATGAACTTGATAAAATTAAAGATTCTTCTGTCATATTGCATACAACACAAAGGATAACTCAACCCTGGAAACTTGGACTTAAGGTTGATTTTCAAAAAAACTACTCAATAAAAATTTTGTTAAAAAATTATCTTAAAAAATTTTTATTTATGAATCACAACGAAAAAGTTACTTCCAACAAATATATCAAACACGAAAATGAAGATGTTTTAAATTTTGTTAATAGCATTTTCTTAGAAGCTTATGAAAAAAAAATAATTAATCTAGATGAAATTAAAGACTCTATAAATCAAAAATATATTAGTAAAAAGTTTTTTGAAGATTTTACAAAAAAAATTTTAAATAATTGATTTACACTTAAAAAAATTTATGCTGTTTCTATAAACTTCTTTTAAGCCATCATAGTTAATTGGACCAACCGAATGTAGTGAGTTATGTGTTTTTATCAGACAGAGTATTTGTCTTTTTTTAAACTCAATTTTTTTTACAGTTTTTACCTTATCTTTTGAAATCATTTTATTTACTATATTAAAACTATCTTTATCATCTAAGTGTTCTAAAATATCAGTAGAATAATTTTCAGCAGATTTATATTCGTCATTATTTACAATCGGAATTATTAATGAAAAAATTTTATTCATTCCATCAGTATGAGGATTTATATATCCTCCTTTAAATGGTATCGAAGAAAGCTCAATAATATTGTAAAAAGTTTGACCTTGAATTTTGAGAAAATTTTTTATCTTGTTTTTTAGATTATTTGAGTAATTATCAAAATTATATCCAACATTTATGTTATTTTGCAAAAAAATATTTTTTAGCTCTGATTGGAATGAATTTGAACAAATGTATTGTGTAAATTTTTTTAAATTATTTCTTGATGAACAATAATCAGAGTAATTTTTTTTATCATTAACACTTGAAAGAGTAAATTTCTCCATTTTTTTATTATTGCTTATTTTATCTAAAACTTCTTCTTTGGTAAAAAAATTCTTTTCTGAATTAAATTCTTTACATAATTGACTATATAATTCTTCATCAATAGCCTCATTAAACACGATAAAAGGATAAGGTTTGTGTTCAATAACAAAATTATTTAAGTTTATCATTATTTATATATACATAAGATTTATTAGTTTTAAAATATTTTATGTGCGGTATCTTAATTGCTTCAAAGTTTTATTTCTCATCAAATAGACAATTTGATTTAAATTCAATTAAACATAGGGGGCCAGATAAATCAAATTTCGTCGAACTTGACGATTTGTACTTCGGTCATACGTTATTGTCTATAAGAGACAATGTGGAAAATTCAGTACAACCTGTAAAAAGCCAATGTGGGAAATTTCTGATTGTTTTTAATGGTCAAATTTACAATACAGATTATTTAATCAGACAATTTAGTCTTGATGAGTCAAAATTAGATACAAAAATTTTATCATCTCTTATCAGTAAGGTTGGTTTAAATTTTTACAAATATATTGAAGGAATGTTTGCAATTGTTGTATATGATATTTTTAATAAAAAAATTTATTTTTATAGAGATAGTTCAGGTCAAAAAAACCTTTATTATTTTTTCAAAAATGGAAACCTTATTTTAAGTTCTGAAATTAGCCCTATCATTAAGGTTAACAAAACTTTTGAGTCTAATCCAGCTGGTATACTCAATGGATTACACTTTGGATATATTCAAAGTAAACAAACTCTTTATAAAGACATTTATAAACTTCTACCTGGTTCTTATATAGAGATTGATTTAAAAACAAAAAAAATTCAAAAACCAATTTTTTTTCCAATTATAAAATATAATGATAATAATGATTTTATTGATAATAATAAAAACAATATATCAAATCATTTATCAACTTGTAGGAAAATTGGTCTCAATTTAAGTGGAGGAATTGACTCAAATTTAATCTTATATGAAGCTTTAAAACTTAAAAAAGATATCGATTGTTTTTCAACTTTTTTTCCAGATGAAAATGAAGTTTATAATCTTGATTTTAAACTAGCAAAAAATATAGCAAAAAAATTAAATATGAACTTTTATGAAATTGAGATAAATAAAAAAACATTTTTTGAAGATTTTATTGATACTTTTAAAATAATTGAGGAGACAAATAGAAATTTTAATAACCCAGCGTATAATATTCTCTTTAAAAGACAGAAAGAAATGGGATATAGATCAATTCTTTCTGGTTTAGGTGGTGATGAAATTTTTATTGGATACAATGATTATTTTAATCAAAATTATAAAGAAAAAATGATTAATTTTATTCCATTTAAAAAAATGAAAATTAAAAAATTTATAAAAAATCGAATGATGATGCATAAAAAATATCAAATTCCCAAAAGATATTTATTGGTAAATAATGAAAATCTTTTTGATGATGTATTTAATAATTTTTTTGAATTTTTAATTAGTAATTACAATGACAATAAATTTTTTGATATTAAATTTCTAAGAATTTTATTTGATCAATATGCTTGGTTATCAAATGAAAGTTTTATCTCGATGGACAAATTATCAATGCATAACTCGATAGAACTAAGAGCTCCATTATCTAGTCATTTTTATAGGCAAAAAATTTTAGAATTTACTCATAAAAAACTTTTTAAGTCTGATAAAAATAAACCACTAATAAGAAATAAATATAAGAATATTTTACCAAAGGAAGTAATGTCATTAAAAAAAAAAATTGGCTGGTCTGTACCAAAAGAATGGAAATTATCCAAGTATTATAAGGATATTTTTTTTGATAATACTCCTAGTGTAAGTGACGAATTTTTTGACTGGAAAAATATAAAAAAAGACTTAAATTCAAATGGTAATTTGGAAAAACCATATTATTTAGTTTTACTAACTACGCACTTAAATATGAAAAAATATGGAACAAACTAACTCATTTCAGTACAGTGTTGAGATTGTTGGATCTTGTAATTTAAGATGTCCATCATGTCCTGTGGGGAATATGCGTACCAGAGAAGTTGCAAAAAAAATGATTCCAAAAGAACTTTTTTGTAAAATTATAGACAAGATAAAAAAAGAAAAAAAAGTTGAAAAACCCTTAATCTCATTATTTGACTGGGGAGAGCCAACATTGCATCCAGATCTTCCATTTTTTGTTAGATATATTAATGAAGCCTCGATGCGACCAAGAATTTCAAGCAATTTAAATGTTAATGCAAATTTTGAAGAAATACTTAAAGAAAATCCTTACGAATTTAAAATTTCTTTATCTGGCTTTAACCAAGATAAATATAAACTAACTCATGCAAGAGGAAATATAGATAAAGTAAAATCAAATATGAATAAGCTTAGATATCTGGCTGATAAATTAAAAATAGATACTAAATTTATTGTCGGTTATCACGTTTATAAACATAACTTAAAAAATGAATATGATGAAATGAAGAAACTATCAGATGAATTAGGTTTTATTTTTGAGCCAGATATTGCAATGTTAATGCCAATTGAGAAAACATTGTCACTTATATCAAATGAAAAAACAAAAAAAAAATGGGATTTGCCAGATATAGATGAAAAAGATGAAAACTTAATAAAAAATTTGCTTTCTAAACCAAAACAAGAATATCAAAAATGGAAAAATCTAACAAATAAAAAAGATAATTCATGTAAAAGAATAACAAATAAATTGGCTATTAGAGTTGATGGTACTGTGCCAATTTGCTGTGGAGTTTATTCTGATAAATATATAGTTGATGATAATTTTCTTAACACACCTCATGAAGAGTTACAAAAAAAAAGAAATAATTATGATTTTTGTGCTGACTGTATTGATCATGGAACCCACTCAAACTGGAAAAATTCTAAAAGAACTTTTATAAATAAAATGATTTTAAAAAATAACTTTGTTGGTGGCATGGTTAGAAAATTTCTACATAAAGAGATAGACAAATTGTAATTTTAAATACAATTGTTCAAAACTTTTAAAATATCTTCTGTAATTCTGATAGCAATTATTTGCTTTGAATCATTAGTAATATGGGCTCGATAATGAGGCGCTATAAAAGTTACTTGATCTTTAAGATCTGAATAATCATAAAAAAAATCTTCATTTTCCATTTCTTTTTTTAACAATGATAATAAATTTACTTGATTAAGATCTGTAAAATTAGAGGGTTGGAGTATGCTAATAAAATTTGGTGTTTTACAGAAATTTGGTTTTACAAGTCTTTCAGTAATTTTTTTAGAAATTTTAATATCTTGTTTAAATTGATTTACTACGGAGTTTTCCCATGCTTTATAATTTTCTTGATATTCTTTTTTAATTTTATTAAGTCCAGTTACTAGGCCTGTTCTTTTCTCAATTTCTCCAAAGAAACTTGAATATCTTATTAAATTAAAAATAAATAAATTTGTATCACTGAGTTCTTTATAATAAAAATTAAATGGATAACCTGGTCTTGGATCGTATAAATAATATCCTTCGGTTTCATTTATTCCTCCATAAAATATAATTATATCAAAATTAAAATTTAAAAATTTTATTAATCTGTGTTTATGTTGGGTGTGATTTGATGATGTTGAAGAAAAATTGTAAGTGAAATTATCAATATTTTTTTTACTTAATAGTTCGCTTACTCTATTAATTATTGGCGGAGCTCCATTGTATCCTGTTGAACCACCAAAAAAACCTATGGTTACTGTTTTTTTATCATTAAATAATTGAAAGTTCTCTCCTTTAAAGCCATATTTGTTATGTGCTCTTACATTGGGCTTTGGAGAAAACATATCATAAGGGCTAGGATATCTTCTCGTTATATGCTCATTATTGTTAAATAAGTTTCCAAATCCAAAAATTGAAAAAAGCAAATCTAAAGAAATAAAAAGTAAAAAAAATACTAAAATATTTTTTAAAAAAAGAACAAATTTTTTTGATGAAAGAAATTTATAAATTAAAAAAGAAATTGTTAATAAAAAAATTAGAATTCGACTTATAAACGTAGATCGATCACTTAACGGCGGTGTTTTATCTAAATACTCTAGAATAATTTCATTTAATAGAAAAATTAAAATAATAAAAATAATATAATCAAATTTTTTTAATAATTTAAAAAAATTATTCATATTGGTATTCTGGTTTTCTTTGTGTAGCAGAGATATCATCTTTAGCTAATTCTAAAAATTTTTTTTCAGAATCTTCAAATGATAAATTTCTCATTTTATGTTTTTTTAAATCAGAAACACTTAGTCCATCGTCTCTTGCAAATCTTCTTTTAATTTGCTTAGTGTTTTCATTTAATAGCAACATTGACTTATATCCTTCTTTAATTACCTCAAGTGTCAAATATCTATCAACAGCATTTGAGGTTTCGCCAACTAAACCAAATAATTTAATTCCTCCAATTTTATTATATACACTTTTACGAATTACAAATGGTCCAAATTTAAGCCACGAGCAATATTTTTTTATGGATTTTTTGTTTTGATAAATCCTAGAAAAATTTATTGTTTCAAAATTTTCTTTGTAAACACCACCTCCATTTAATCCTACAAGGCCTAATTTATCATCATTATTGAACTCACCTAAACAATCATCTAGCCATTTTTCATTACCGGGCAAGAGATCATCGTCTTGGCAAAATATAAGAAAATCTGTTGATCTAGATATTTTTGCACCTTTAATATAACTTCTCGCTTCACCATAATCTTTGGTATTAATTATAATAAAGTTTGAATTATCTATTATTTTATAAATATCATTTAAAGGAAAAAATTTGTCATTAATGATTATAACTTCCATTTGTAGATTATAGTTTTTTAAATTCAATAAAGTTTTTTTAAGAGTCTCTTCTGAAATAAAATGATGAATAATCAGACTAACTTTGGGCTTTAAAATATAATCATAATTATAAACACCTGAGAGTGGAAAATTATTTTTTTTTTCATTTCCTTTATCTACAACTGAAAATTTTCTTCTTATATTAATTTTAAAAAAAAAATTTTTAATAAGTCGTAAAATTTTACTCAATACATGCATTTAAGTTTTATTGTGTATACTGTCACCAACACGAATTATTTTAACACCAGCTTTGTTAGATATATATCTCCATGGATCAATGATTATTGATCCTTTTGGATAAGGAAATTCATTGAAAATTTCATGTTTCGTTCCAATGAAAAATAAATTAGGCTTATTCCAAGAAAATTTATTTATTGCCTCTTCTAAACTAAAATCAAGATAAGGATCCCAAATATTGCAATTTATATTTTTTTCATCTAAAATATTTTTCAATAATATTGAGGGGCTTCCAAGTGTTAAGTTGGACTCCGCTTTAAATGTTTTACCCAAGATATTAACTTGCATATCTTGCTTATGCTCTTTAATTAATTCGCATAGCCAGTCAGTTTGATTTTCTCTTTGTCCCATAATGTGCTCAAACCAATTGTGAGACAAATTATATTTTTTTGATAAATAGCTCATTGCAATGTTGTCTCTCGGATGACAACCTCCACCATCACCCATTCCACCATCTAAATAAGCGGGAGATATTAATCGTCTATTCGCTAATTTTAAGCCATTGGTTACATCATCAATATTTGTATTTTCTAATTTATGACAAAGCTCCATAAGAGTATTAGCGAATGCTATTTTAGTTGATATCATTGTATTATAAGAAACTTTTATTAATTCTGCATTTTCTATCGTAGTGTCATAAAGAGGTGCGTTGTTAATTGTTTTGTAAAATTTTTTTCCAAGTTCCGTTGCACGAATATCATCTACTCCAAAAAGTATAAACTCTGGGTACAAAAAATCATTAATTGTGCTGCCCATTGCGATGAAAAATGGATTATAACATAATTTAATTTTATCAGATAATAGAGGTTTTATTTCTCTTCGGATTGTACCTGGTAAAACTGTAGAAATAATTATAACTACAACCTCTTTATTTAGCTTATCAACACTTGCACTCAATTTTTTCATTCCTTCTTGTAGATACGAATAATCAAAATCCGCTCTTTCTTGAGGTATTCTTGTAATACCTTCATACTTTTCTTCATGAGGTGTTTGAATTGGTACAAAAATTATTTCAGATTTATTAACTAAATCATCTATCTCGCATATTTCTAATTTTGTATTAGGTAAGTATTTATCAACAAAAATTTCTTTGTAATCTATTTTCTTATTTTTTATATTTTCTATTACTTTTTCTGAAATATCATAACCATAAATATTATGACCTTTGCTTTCAACTGCTAGTGCCACAGGTAAACCAAGTTTTCCTAATCCTAAAAAACCTATATTCATAAAATTGAATGAATAAACATTTTCGTTAATATATCAATAAATTAATTGGTAATTCTTAAGAATAATACTCTAAAACCTCTTTTGTGTTTCCAAACTTAACTAATTTACCCTTATCAAGTAAAATTACTTTTTCACAGAATTGATTAATATTTCTAAGATCATGACTCACAAATATTACTGTCTTATTAGAGGCTGAAGAATTCTTTATAATAAAATCAATTGCTTTAACTCTAAATTTTTCATCGGCAACAGCAAGTATTTCATCTAATAAAAGTATTTCACCATCAAGAAAAGCACATATAGAAAATGCCAATTTAATATTCATCCCTGTTGAAAGCCTTTTTACAGGAGTATCAATAAATTTTTTTATTTCTGAAAATTCAATAATCTCATTTAATTTTTCATGTATTCTCTTTCTACTCATTCCCAAAACAGCACCTGTTAAAAATATATTATCTAAGCATGTTAAGTCTGGATGAAATGCTGCACCG
>VMHT01024094.1_pt1 | contig 13532 bp, 19 predicted proteins | sample 4693611 | NCBI WGS metagenome assembly VMHT01 (sample SAMN12280063, study PRJNA550983) | marine metagenome | isolation source: seawater sampled from same location over 5 years 0.02-0.2 micron viral filtrate | place: USA: collected off the coast of southern California halfway between the port... ... | reverse complement strand
TGTTCTTTAATAAATATTCAGCTAATTTTATTCCGTCCATTACTTACCTTTTTTATTTATCATTTGCAATCCTTGTTTACCAAAGCGATATCCAAATGAGCTGCCTATTATTATATATAACATGTTGGCGAACCAATTTGGGGTCGATTGTTCTAAGAAAACAAAGCCTTCTTTAACAAATGGTTGTGTCCAAGGCAGGAATGAAGCCACAAGGATTGCCCCAAAAATCAAACTCCAAAATTCGTCCTTCCAAGATTCTCCCATCTGATTTGTAAGAGCTTGTTCATTAAGAAAACTAGATGTCGCTTCTGTCTCGTAAACTTTCGCTTCGGCTTTGGCTTTAGCTACCTTAACATCTGTTTCTGCTTTAGCTTTATCAACACGTCCTTGTAACCACGTACTGGCTAATGAACCTATTGGTCCTATTATACTTCCTAGTCCTAACATATTAACTCCTTATTTGGTGAGGGATAATTGCAGATTAATATTAGCAATTATTAATTTAATTAAGTTTATTAAGTTTAAATTAAACAATTATCCCTCATAACTTTGGTGAGTAGTAGTTGCAGATTAGTCATAACAAAACTTATAAATTAATTATAAAAAGATTAAAAATTGAACAACTACCACTCATAACTTTGGTGAAGAAGGATGGCACCCCTGCGATCCTCCCTCATATATTAACATTTCCACCTTCTTCTAGCTTGTCGTATTCTTGAATTAGGGTCATTTCTTGTCTTTGCTGAACTTCTTTTTAACTGACCTAATGATCTCGCACAGTATGATTTACGTCTTTTAGCTGCTGCACTACCTTTTTTTACCTTACCAGTTACAGCAGTTTTTAATTTACTGCCAGGATTTTCACGTCTGTATCTAGCGACACCTTTAGCAGTCATTCCTGCACCTTTTTTAGTAGGTCTTTTATCACCACTTTTTATGGTGTAACCTTTCATACTACCCTTTTTTGGTGCCACGTTTCTTTCTCCTTGCTGCTTCTACTCTTCTTGGCTTACCTGCTGGTTGACCTAATCTTTTCTTTTGAGCAACTCTTTTCGCTTTTTCAGAACTTGACATCTCTCCTGCAGTTTTTGGGGTTTTAGAAGAGATCCTCTTTGAGGGGCGACAATATGGAGTACCCCGTTTTTCACCTTTGCCTCTCCCACATGCTTTCCCCGTACGGACATCTTTCCAATCCTCCTTAAACCAACGCTTTAATGCTAAACCTGATTTTGTTTTACGAACAGCCATTAGAAATTCCTAGTTTTTTTCCTTCTTGAATTTTCTACTTGACCACAACCTTTAGCTATGTAACCACCATTTTTCATTTTTACAACGCCACCAGTAGCTTTCTTTTTAGTTGATTTACCATAATTAGCAGCACCAACTTTTCTACATTTGGCTATAGCTCCTGATGCATAAGCTGATGGAAATACTCTATAACGAGCTTTAACTTTTTTATAACAAGCATCTTTTGGCATAACTACCCCTTTATTGTTTTAGTAATCCATAAAAACAGTGCATATACAACTAAACCATATACTGTTGCAATTCCAATATCAACTAAATGTTCACGCATATGATAGATGAATTGTATACCAGCTTCAACATCACTGCCACCACCTTCGGTAACATTGATAGTTTTAGTAAAATTTTCTACATCACTAACTGTTTGTTCTATCATTTATTTTTACCTTGCAAATATTTAGGTGCTTCATTGTTCTTTATTTTTAGGTACTGTTTTAGGTACGCAATAAGCCTTGACCCAAATTCGGCTATCCCCAGCGAGTGATGGGTCGTAGTTTTGTGACCTAATCTTTGATGCAATTCGAAGACACGAATCCAAATCACTGAAGTAGACACTTTCCTGAACTGTTCCTGATAAAAATACAACTAACAACCATGTCATTACCTACTGAGCTACATTCGCCTGTGTATTCGATACATTAGAGCCATAACCACCACTAAACATATTACCCATCATACTTCCTAAACCAGCCATAAAAGGGTTTTGCATTTGCATAAAAGAATTATTCATGTTAGGTCCCATATAATTACCACCTTGAGTGGATTGTTGTGGTGGTTGAGAAGGTAATTGAAAACTTGGTGTAAAGGCACTTCCTTGATAATATGTAGGTTGTGTTGAAGGTGTAGATAATCCTGTGCCAGGATTAGTGCCAAAATTTGTTGGGTCTGTAACAAATGTTGACCTATCAACTGGTTTACGAATTTGAGGAAATCTCGTTCCAGATGGTAATCTTTGACCAAAGCCACCCATACCCATAAATGGGTTCATCATTCCACCAAACATTCCATAATTAGGCATACCACCATAAGGTGACATACCAAACATACCTAATCCACCAAAAGGTGATCCATAGCCACCCATCATACCTCCAAAAGGAGAACCAAACATACCTCCCATTTGACCCATAAAAGGTTGAGGTTGAAAACGATTTTGATTAAATCGTTGTCGAGCTAAATCCATCATTTGTTGCGTTGGTTGGTATTGATCCTTTTCTGATTCAGTAGGTGGTCTTACAGAAGGATCATATCTAGGTTGGTCAAATTGAAAAGAATCTTCATTAGAACTTGATTTACTTGGTGTACGTGGTACACCCATCAACATTTGTTGTATCATATTCATAGGCATTGGATAACTCATTTACCATTCTCCTTTGAACGAGTGAAAGCAGTCGTTCCCATAAAAGTTGCAACGATACCTAAATTTGCCACAACATATGTTGAAAGTAAAGCAGTAACCATTTCAACTCGTGTATCTGGTATCGCTGGTGACATAACTAACACTATCAATATAATAGATGATATAGAAGATACCCAACAAAGCATACGCTGTTGATCTTGCATCTTATCAGAGTTTTCAAGACGTATCATATGTTCAGATCTTGCAAGTTCATCATCACTTACAATACCATCACCATCTAAATCAAATTGTTCGTATTGACTACCTTTTTCTAGCTTTTTACTCATTTGAAACTGTCCTTTATACTTTTTACTACGTTTTTCAACGTAAAGGGTTTTTCATTAGGTCTATATTTACATCGCATCTCTCTTGGACATTCACCTGCACCAATCGGTACATATTCATTCCACTGCGTATAATTTGCTCCAACATAAACACAAACTCTTGTTTTATCTTCTAATAGTTGTTTTGCTAATCGGCAAGTTGTTATTCCTTTTTCTCTAGCTATTGCAACAACCACTAAAAAAGACACAATGCAAAAAAATATTAAAAAATAATACATAAAATTATACAACATAACCATCAACCAACTTCCATAGTAATTAACCAGACCATCCAACCAAGAGCAGAAAATCCTATAAGACAAGCAATACCCATAATAGTATAGTCTCGTATCATACGTTTTTGCTCTTCACGTTGATAAATAGCTTCATTTCTAGCTTTTCGTATACGCCCTTCTTCACGTAACAAATCTTCGTAAGCCTGTAAGCCATAGTGACCAACTAACCAGTTTTTAAGGTCTTCACGTTGTTTTTGTATTTTCTTCTTAGCTGCAAAACTCTCCATTGCAACTTCTTGAACAGAGCCGTTAAATAATTTATCAAATGTTGAGGGATTGTTAGAGTTTTTGTGAATGTTGTCTATATCAGATACAGCACCCATCCATTTTCCTAAAGTAGCTGTACAGTCTTCAAGTTCTTTACCTGATTGTACCATAGATACGAAAGTTTTATAACAAGTTGTAGCTGTGCTAACTGCGGCACCTAATGTAATTGGATCAATCATTTAAAAATACTTTGTTTGTTTTACCTTGCTTACTATTCCCCCTTTGTTAAATCTAAATTTTTTTTGTCCAGTATAAGGCTCTATCCCATAATTTTTTTTATGTTTTGCATTGTATTGACGATTTTCAGAAATTCTATCCATAGCTCTTCTCTGTGCTGGTGTCATGCCAGAAAAAAGTTGTATTGATTCCTCTTTAGTCGTAAATCCTTTTCTGCGATCTGCCATTTAAAATGTGCCTTTGTATTCCTTACCTGTCATTTGTGAAGATGTACCACCCTTAACAAGACCACCTTTTTTAAAACCACCAAGCCTTTTACCAGATTTTGTAACTTTATCTTTTTGATATTCTTTACCAGTAGTGTCTGAAAATTTAATAAGATCAACAAATGATTTTGGTTTTTTCTTTTTTGTATACTTTTTAGAACCTGCCACTTGACCACCTTTTTTCATAAAACCCATCTTGTTACGAACTTCAGTTGGTAGTTTTTTTAAACCTTTATTTCCTTCAGGAACTGGCTTTAGATTTTTTCCCATTTGACTCTCCTTTTTTTGGTCTACCTTTTTTCTTTGAAACAGGTTTAGGTGTAGCTTTTACTTCACCACTGTCAACTACTTTCTCTACTTCAGGTTCTTTTACTTCGTGAAACACTGGTTCAGGATTATTAGCTTTCTCTTTAGCCTTTCTTCTCTCAACCTTTTTTTCTTTTTCTACTTGATATATTTTTTCTCTAATTGAACTAACCACTTTGATTTCTCCTATTGATGTTAGCACTCGCAATATCTCTTTGAGCTTGGATTCTATCCTCTGCAATACGTGTTTTATCATTTAACGCCTCTTCTGAAATGTCAATTCTTTGTTGGTCTACAAGTCTTTGATTTCTTTCTTTTTCTTTATCAAGTTCTTGTTTCTTCTCAAACTCTTCAGCTTTTCTTTCTATATCTTGTCCTCTGAGAGCAAGTTCTTGTTTTCTAATTGTTACTAACGGATCTTCAGATGATGAAGGTGCCACAGTTTGTGCATACTTCTCTGTTAATTCACCAATAATCTCAGCAGCTCTATTTTGAACATCATTTTGCATTTGTTGTTGCATTTGAGGATTTTGTTGCATCATCATTTGTTGTTCTGGTGGTATATTAGCCATAATCTCTTGTTGTGCCATAGCTTCTGCCATCATACCAATATGCTCTTGTATATGACCCTGTAATGTCATAGCAATACTTGCATTGATTTGAGCTGCACTTGTTGAAAAGATAGCTAAATGTGCTTCAATATGTGCTGAATGGTTCTGTTGTGGAAACGCTTGTAATCGACCACCTCTCATTGCTTCCTGATTCTCCTTTGCAGGATTAACAGGCATAGGCTGTGGAGGAGGTGGCAACATCTGGTCAATGTTCGACACACCTAGTGCTTCATACATCTTACGATATGCTTGATACAACCCTTGAGGTCCACCATGAACTTCTGGATTACTTTGAACTAACTGCAACTGTGTTTGTGCCAATGCAATTCTTTGTGACATAGAAAAGATGTTTGGGTCACTCACGGGAACTACATCTATACGATCATCAAAATCTGTTTGCTTAATTGTTGGTGGAGCACCAGCAATCATATAAGGATAAGGTGCTGGATTCATAGCAAATACTTTTGCTAATAATTTAAACTCCTGTTTTTGTGCGTAATGTAGACGTTTGTGGATAGCACTCATAACTTTTGTGCCACGTTCCATAACAGCCATTGTTGTACCAACAGGTGTTTGTCCTGACATCTCACCTATCTTTTGGTCAGCAGCAGAGGCAAAACGTCTACCAGAGTCTATCAATGTACCCAAGAGGTTATAAAGGGTGCCTGATGGCTCTTTAAACGGCAAAGGCATCAATGATTGTCTTATATCTCCACCTGCACTATCAATATCTCTAAATTCGCCTGGTGCCAAAGGTGTATCTTCATCTCGTATTCTTGCACCTCTAGCTTTGAATCCAGCAGGTAAATTACTTAACGTACCTGCATCAATAAGTTGTCTGAGTAAACTAGTTGATGCTTTTGATAAACCACCCATCATGTGTGTTAGACCAAATCCATAAAAACCTAGACCTGGCAAAAACTTATAATGAACAAAATACTGTTTCTTCATCATTAGTGGATCATTTTGGTCATAATTTCTACGAACAGCTAAAACATCTCCTGTTTTTTCTAATATGGAAACAATATATGGTAATTTTAAACCACTTGGTTCACCATCTTGATTCATATCCTCAAATCCCTCTATATCTAGGTTTGTATGAATCTCGTAAATAACTATTTCTTCTTGTTCGTTAGAATTATATATGCCATCAGCTTTATCTATCTCTTCCTGTATATCAGAGTAATCACTAGAACCTGTTCCATAAGAAGGTAGGTCTGTCTCCTTATAAAAACCTGATAACTGCATTTTTAAAACATCATTCTTACTCATTTTAACAACATGAGTAATACGTGATGCTGTTAGTAAATCAGTTGCTGAGTAAGGAACAACAATATCTTCGGCATGAACAAACTTACTGACAGCTCTTTGCAATAATGGATCAAAGTATATTTTTTTAAATGTTGAACCTACTATTGGTAGATAAAATAACATCTGGTCAAGTTCTGGATCAAACTCTTCCATAACGTATGTTATTTCGTAATTCATATAATTTTTAACACGTTCTGCTTGTGCAACGACAGCAGGGTTTTCATCTCCTACAATATCAACTCTTACAGGACCTCCTGATGGCAGTAATTCTCTGTAAGCCTGTGCTTGAAACTGTGTAATACTCTCAGACAGCAATGGATGTACAATACCAGACGCACCTTCAAAAGGCTCACTTCTATCTTCATATTTAATACCAAGTAACTCAATACCAGATTTGTATATTTTTTCCCATTCTTCACGAGATGTCATGTCATCTTTGACAGAAGACATTAAATCAGTGGATATTCTACCAAGTTCATCTTCTTCTATAAATTCTGCAAGATTAGCATCAAAAGGTATATTTTCCTTTGGCATCATTTCTTCTTGTGGTAACTCACCAATCAATGCACTACCATCTTCCATCTGTGCAATGCCAGGCTGTTGTGGTAATTCTACAATATCAACAGGTGTTTCAGTAGACTCTGGTACAAGTTCTATTGGTCCGCCTGGTCCGAGTGGTTCTGCCATTAATAATACTCCCTTTTCTCTCGGTAATATTCATCATCTTCGTAATCATTTGGAGTCATGATAAACCCTCCTTGACGAAAACGCAAGATAGCTTGTGTCATACTATCAGCTAAATCGTCATGTTCGCCATTTGGAAACGCTGCACATTCTTCTACAACCTCCTCTGCAAACCTTGTGTCAGGTCGCCAAACCATGCCACTTTCAAAGACAGGTGCACAGGCGTTCATACGTGTAAACTTGTCTGCACCACGACTTGGCGTAAAAGGTGTCACTGGAATACCCATTCTCCTTAACTCATGTGTCAAAGGCGTACCTGTTGCCTTTTGTTCTATTAGAATCATATCAGGATCGTACTCTTTATACAATCTATAAGCATTATCTTTTAATTCTGGGAAATCCCAGCGTCCTCTTTCTGCATCAAGAAGTATAATCGCTTCTCCTTCTCCATCAACAGGTTCAAAGATACCCCAAGTGGTAATTGCAGAAAAATCAGCTCTTTCAGATTTACTGTATGCTGTATCATAGGATTGTATGATATAACTAACTTGTGGTGGATCATCATTCTCCCAGATGTTCCACCACTCCCTTTTGATAATCGCACCCTCTTCAGCAGTGGGATTCTGCAAATACTGTGCGTTCCACTTACCAACGGGAATAGATGATTTAACTGCTTCTAACTCTTCTCTTTTCCAGTATTCGGGCCAAAGCACGTTGTTTGAATCTGGGAATATCGCAGGGAACTCTACAACTTCCCAATTGTCTGCTCCACCCTCTGCCTGTTTTTTAAGCACTTTAGCTGTCAGGTCACGAATACTCCATCTTGTCATAACAATAATGATAGAACCACCAGGCTGAAGTCTTTGTCTCGGACCTGAAGTATACCATTCGTAAATATTGTCTAACATTGTAGGATTAAGTGCATCTTGTTCAGAAACAGGGTCATCAATAATAAGAAGATCAGCACCACGTCCTGCTAACGCACCACCTACACCAACAGCGTAGTATTCACCACCCTTGTTTGTAGACCAACGACCAGATGCTTTAGCATCAGACGCTAACGACACATCAGGGAATATGTCAGAGAACTCTGGTGAATCAATCAAGTTCTTAACCTTACGACCAAAACCCACAGCCAACTCAGATGTGTGTGTTGCCTGTATAATCTTACTTGTCGGCTTACGACCCATCAACCAAGCAGGAAATAAATAACTTGCAAACTCAGATTTCGTGTGTCGTGGTGGCATATTCACAATCAAACGATTAGATTTACCATCAGCGACATTCTGCAACTTCTCTGCATATATCTTATGATGACGACCCTCAATAAATGAAGACCAAATATGCTTTACAAAATCAATAAAGTTTGTTTGATAAGTATCTCTTTTTTCTAACTCTGTAAGCCTAGAAACAATCTCACCCAACTTAGACATCTCATCATCTGTAAGATACTCAGTTGGTATGTTAAAATTATTCTTCATTGTAAAGGTTGTCAAAAATTTTATTTACATCAAGTGTATAATCTAAATCAGATTTAGAATAATGTATATGCTGTGATGGTCTAAAATCTGGTGCACCCGTACCTGTTTCAAACCAGGCAGGGTGCGTAACTCTAACTCTATTATTAGGAAGTGCTACAAGATTACCCGTCCACTCTCCAGCATCAAGCAAATACATCACATGACTCTGCTTATGCTGTGCAGGATCATCAGCAATCTCACTCTCTGTATAATCAACAGTAAACAAATACTTAGCTGGATACATCTCACCACCTATCTTTGCTAACCACGGGCAAGGAGTGGCTCTATCCAAAGTGTACACAGCATGATGATGAGAGGAACAATCCCAAGGTTGTACATCATGCGTTGACATTGGTTCGGGCCACTCCTCAACTGGTATGTCTGCCATTAAACCTGTTATTGGCATCCTAGCCCACATTGCTCCCCCATGCACATTAGGACTTTTTGTTCCATCGACTTCACAGCCTGTAAAAATAACTTGAAAGCTCAAACAACGATTTGGCATAGTCGTTACGGCTATTGCCATTGCGTGTAAAAACTCTCCGTGATATTTGTCGTGATTACAGGTGTACTCCCTCCTCACCCAACACTTGAAATGAGGTATATTACTCTGTAAATACGGCATTACTTCTTTTTGCTTTTAGCCTTTACCTTCTTGATAGCCTTTTTAAGATTGTTGACCTTGCCACCCATTTTCATGCCTTTAGCCATCATTTTTCTAGGTGAAACCTTACCACCCATAGCGTAGCCTTTTTTCTTAACCTTGCCACCCATGTTCATCTTAACTTTACCACCTTTTTTGTAACCCTTTTTTTTCATCATTTTACCTGCTCCTTTATTGATTTGTTGAGGGATTTTTGATCTCGATATTGTCACTGTCTATAAGAACTTAAAAAATTGTCTATTGCACTGTCTAACTGATTGACAGCACCACCTTCCTGCATCTTGCTAACACCTATATTCTTAAATAAATCTCTAAAATAACTATTTGATAAAGACTCAGGAAAAACAGGTTGAAACTCTGTCGGCATCCTAAACTGTGGATAAGGTGAAATATTACCTACATCAAAGCCTGGTACTCTATCAGACGGAACAACAACACTACTGTAATCAGGTGTAGCAGGATCAGCGACAGGTGCATCTGGAGCAGTCACCATAGGTGGTGCAGGAGTTCCAGCAGTCGGTGGCATCATGCCAGCGATCATATCACGCAATCTCTGCTCTTCTGCTAGTTTTCTTTCTGCACTTTGTTGATCTTTCAATCTGTCTTTTGCTAACCTTGACTGCATACTGTCATCTTTTAAAGTCTGTTGTGTTGTGTAATATAAATCGTAAGGACTTTTACCCATAAACTCACCTATTTTATTAACAACAGGTGCAAAAGAACTTTCTTGAGATTTTAAAAACGCATCGTATACAGGTCCTGTGCTTTCAACTTCATCTTCATCTCTTCTTAAATCATCATCAGAGTCATCACGACCACTGACGTTACCACTTATGTTACTAGAAAAATTATCAGCTGCAGACTTGATTCTATCTGCTGAACCACCAAAAAAGAACCCCTGAACAATGCCACCATCGTTAAATGAATCAACACTCTGTCCTGAAGACGCTGTGAATTGATTTAATTCAGATCTTGGAAATAAAAATTTTAATAATTTTGCTAATCCTGTTAATTTACGTAATTTAGGAACTTCATCTGTATTTAAATCCATCTCCCCAAATCTATCTATAAATGGAATTACGTCAAAAACATCAACATCAGGTCCTGATGTTTTCTCGCCTTCTGTAACCATTCTTGCTATTGCTTCCATTTCTTCAGGAGGAATAGTAGGTTTAGCTCTCTTCTCTGTTCCTAAATCATCTATGTCTTTTATGTATGATGCTACATCCATTAACTCTTCAGAGTCATCATATTCTTCTATTCCACCATCCTCTTCACCTATCAAAGACCTCAATACATTTAATTTAGGTTTTACAAAAGGTTTTGTACGTTTTGAATACAATCCTTGTAATCCTGCATCTGGTCCTGTTTGCCTAAAATAACTGAAAGGATCACTTGGTTTCAATCTATCTTCTGTACCCAAATCATCTATGTCTCTGATCATTCTTTCTTCTGTACCTAGATCATCAATATCTCTTAACATACTTGCTACACTAGGTTTTGAAACAGGTAACTGTATCGGTTTGCTTTTTGGAAGAGATATATTTGAACCCTCTACGTCTTCTCCAACTCTTAACATATCAATATCTATCTTTGGCTTTGGAGCTGGCAATGAAATCATGGATTTTTCAGGCTCAATAGTCGTTGTTGTATAATCAGGAACACCTTTTAATGAATCATCTATAATCGCAGACTCAGGTTTATCTGCATAACCAATGAATTTTGCTATTTCTTCTTCTATTTTCGGTTCTGGCTGATTTGCCTTTGCCATAGCTGCTTTCGCCATCTCATCAACCATGTCACGAGACATAATCTGTGATACCATACGTCCTTTGTCCTCATCAAACACAGGTCTAGTCCTTATTTTACCAGAATCATCAGTGGAAATCACAAATCCACCCTCATTCATGTGTATTGGATCAAAAACATCAACCATACCACCCATATTCATCATCATTGGTGGTTGTTGTGGCATCATAGGTGGTTGCATGCCCTGTGGTGGCATAGGTGGCATACCCATACCCTGACCTTGTGGCATCATCGGTGGTTGTGGAGGCTGTGGCGGCACAGTATTTGCCGACATACCCTCTAAATACCCTGTAAACTTCGCTCTTTTAATAGGATCTATATTGCTATTAAGTGAATTAGTACCAGAGGGAGCCGCTTGAGGAGCTACCCCCTTTTGCTGTGGCATGTTACCAAAAAATGGATTATTCATAGGGTACCTTAAACATGTTTTTTTAAAAAACTACACTATCTTTTTGTTTTTGACAATACCATATCAAATTCTTTTAATGTTTGGTTTAAAATTCTTCTTATGTAATCATCTTGACTGTTGTCAATCGGCTCGTCTAACGCCTTTTCTACAGCATTACGTAGCTTTACTACTCTGTCATACTCAAATTGTGACAGTTTTTCCATCTCTTTACGTGTTTGTTGAGAGATTTGACTTAAATACCTCATTGCATACTCCATAGGTTTCGATATTGGGGTTCTTCCGTTCTCATAGTATCTGTACATTCTAGCACTTATGCCTAAAATTTCAGCCATTTTCGACTGCGTTTTGCCTATTTCTTCACGTTTACTACGTAGATCAGAAGAATCCCAATCGCTGTATGCAAGTTTCCTGTTATTTTTCTGCATTTTCCCCTCTTATCTCCCTAAGAATACCCAAAGCCATCAAATCTTCAGTAAATGACTCTGCCGAATCAAAACGAATTGGTTTACCAGAGTAAACAGTAAAGACTTCTGCCTTTGATCTAATAAACGCATCTCCTTTTGTGTTGTCGTATCTAGGAATCTTCTCCATCTCGTCAACAATACCCTCTGGAGAGTCTGCTTTAAAGCGAATTACCTCCCCACAATTTAGTTCATAATTTTTTTTCATGTCTACCTCCTTTTGTTTGTATATATGAGGGTTAATTATGAAACATAGTTCCCCCTTTGTCAAGATGTTTCTGGGCGTTTGTGAAAAACCTTACTAAGTTTCGCCTAAAAAAATTTTATATATAAATGGTGTTGGTGGTATATACAGCCCGTCCCGATCCCGTTCCGTATATAACCCATAGGGTACCTGTAAAAATGTACAATTGTTCGGGTTTTAAAGCCCGTGAGCTGGGTAAAAAAAAAGCTCTGATAGTTTACTACCAGAGCCTTTGATTTTTTTGTTGTGAACTATGAACGTGTTCGTATTAAATATTCATTCCATGTTCTAAGTTCATCAGACATTGTTGATAATATATCGTAACTAGGGTTATAGATTAAATCTACATTTGGCATTTCATTTGATGGGTTTGTTACAGTTTTATTGAAACTATGTAATATCTGATACCTGCAATATATCTGACCGTCACCGTAAACATGGTCATTAGATTGTTGAGTATGTGTAACAATTGCACCTTGACCATAAGTACGTCTTAATTCTGATATACGTGAACGTATATTCTGGTCACCTGCATTTGTGACATTCATGATTTCTTCAATTGTTGCACCTTGCCCATTGTTATGATTACGGCACATGTCGTAAACTCTTGCAACAAATGAACGTCCGTTGTTGTGTTGTGTTGGTGTTGTTGTTTCAATTGTTCGAGTTGTTTCAGGAATAACGTATGTTGACCAATCACAATTATTAGAAGCGTTAGTGTAAATGTGCTTAATAGTTTTTACCCAATTTAACAACTTTTGTGGTGACAATGTTGATGCACCTTGACGAAACTCAATAGTTTGTTTCGTTGTGTAAGGTGATACGTTAATGGCATTACGTTTGCCTAGTATTTCATCTGACCATGAACTTATATTTCTTGCACTATGAAAATTTTCACTATTTAAAATTCTGTGTATTGGACGGTGCCAACTATCATAATCATCTGACCTTCTGCTTTCGGGTAATATTGAATTGATATAGTCTTGGTTTTTTGCATAACAATAAATTACGTCTTTTATAAATTCAAATGGCATTAAATCAGATAGTTCAATATTTGATGAAATATAACCACCACGTTTGCCACTCAAATCTTCATAAACTGTATTTTTCCAATGTTGCACCTGCTTTGCATTAAATTCATGTGATGTAATGTTTTTAGGTGTCTTGCAACCAACATGAATGTGACCACCACAACGTATTCTAATATAACCACCTGCACGTTCACTAACATCTTGAACGGGTTTGACGTATTCCTCAATTGATATTTCATCTAATATTAAAGGTGGGAAAACCACCTCGGCATCAACATTGCCTGCATCTGGAACAACATAAACCCAGTTTATGTTAGCATCAATTAAAGCACGTCTTATACTATCAACAGATATTCTAGGACCGCCACGTCTTGAACCAAGTTCCATTTCGTAACCCATGATTAAATTGTTTGTGTCTGTTTGTGTCATTTGTTTACCTTTCAATTTATTTA
>VMHT01192087.1_pt1 | contig 13534 bp, 18 predicted proteins | sample 4693611 | NCBI WGS metagenome assembly VMHT01 (sample SAMN12280063, study PRJNA550983) | marine metagenome | isolation source: seawater sampled from same location over 5 years 0.02-0.2 micron viral filtrate | place: USA: collected off the coast of southern California halfway between the port... ... | reverse complement strand
CTTGGGAATACGATGGTGGAACCAAGAAAAAAGACTTCCAAGAACTTAGAGAAATAAGGGGAATCACATGAGCGATTGTAAGCATGAATGTATTATTTTGAAAAGAGTTTGTATCTTTATTTTGGGTGTAGTGATTGGCTTTGCCGGTGGATACAAGTACGCAGTTATAGAAGTTGAACATCGTGTCCACGATAGATTATTGAAAGAAGTCGGGAAGCCTGTACTACTTGAAAAAAGAGAGAGGCGAAAAAAACTTCGTGAGCATATGCAGCGAACGGAGACACCAAAGGAAAGAGTTCCTCGATGAGATATTTGGCGATTCTTTTTCTCATTGGATGTTCAAGCGTGCAAAGTGTAAAAGAGCCATTCGTCACTGTTGATGAAAACGGTGAGCCTTACACTTACCACACACTTGACTCTGCAACACAAATCGAAACGGTTGGTCTACTTGGTGCAGGTGATGCTCTTGGAGTTGACACCTACCAGCGTATGGAGGAAAATGCCTCAAAAAAAGTTTCGGACCCGTGGCTATATTTGGATGGGCTATTGCCCTCGTAGTCTCGGGTTATCTTATCTGGTTTGAATTTTTGCGTAAGCCTCGTAAGCAGACTTGCAAATAAAATAAGCATCAGCAATGTCTGAAACGGGTGACCCTATGGTTGCCCGTTTTGGCGTTATAAGTTTCTGTAAATCTACACCCGTGTCTAGGTGGAAAGCATCAACCATTTTACGCTTGTCAGAGTTGCCTTTTCCCGTTGCTTCTTTTTTTATTTTTGTAGGTGCGATCACATCGACTGTGATACCGGCTTCCCATAGTTTATATTTGAGAAGTCCACAGTTCTCTGCAATCTGAAATATGGCACGACCCGAGGCTCCGTATGCGTATCCTTCTAGACCAACATAGTTACAACCTAAAACTTTATCAACTGCCCAATCAGAGATCGAATCATATCGTTGACACTCATGATTGAATTCGTTGAAAAGTTCACCGTGGAATCGATACTTGAAAACTCCAGTTACGTTTTTTGTATTTGTCAAATAATAAAAAGAACATTGTTTGTATGAGAACTTATCGTCCCCACAAAATACACAAACACAAGGTCCGTTGAGCGAGTAATCAATCCCGGCTATTGATATTCTTTTTTGATTTTGAGAAGAGTTCATTCAAATATTGCTGTCGTTTTATGCAGCCTCCACATTGTTTGATCTTACCTTTCGATGCGGTGTCGATCATTATCTTGACCGCATCCCCTACTCCGGTGCGACCGTTCCATACATCTGAGATATAACTTTCTAATTCTTGTTGCGTTCTTCCATTCCACATATCAACTAAAAACTTTCTTACCTTCATAACCTTGTGATTTCGAGAATCCTTTGAATTTGTGCTTCACATGCAGCAGATCTTTTCGCACCATCCCACACAATATAATCTTTCTCTGGATTCTTTTTTAGATTATAAAGAATTGGTAGGATCAACTTTTCAAGTTTGTCCAACTGTTCTTTCGCATCATTTGCTGCACCAGAAACTTCAGATACCTCAACTTCGTCCGCAAACCCAAAATCAAAATCACCGCTAAAGGTGTCTTGCTTGAGCAACGCTTCAAATTCTTCGTCAATCAGTTCTCTATTGAATCCCATACAAGTATGTATGCGAAAACAGCCCACCTTTCGATGGGCTGTTCTCTACATAAGCAAACCTTTTTTAGAAGGTGAATCTCAAACCGGCACGAATTCCTTCGTCCCGATCATCATATTCAACGAGAGCAGCAACGCCCTCTTGGAATTCACACACGCCGCCAACGGCGAATGTGGTTTCGTCAAGATGATCGTATTCGACACGACCATAACCAGAGAAGGTATCTTCAATGGTAAACAAAACTCCTTGTGCAACGGCGACCCATTCGCCATTGTCATCGGTATAGGAAATGAAACCGTCATCACCAGAGATGTCAACAGTCCAAATTTCCGCATCTTCACCGACGAAACCGAAGCCCAATGCTCCAAGTTCAACACGACCACCGTAAGTCACGGAGTCTCCATCAAAGACATCATCTCCAATGATGTCCAAAGAGAAGGAAGCGTCACCGACGTTTCCTCCGAACGACACGCCGTCAACGACAACGCCGTTCCGCCCGAAAACACTGGAGTTGGTAAGACCAAGACCGTAGGTGTAATCGGACATTGCGAGTTCAGCACTAAAGTTACGCTGGAAACGACCAACGGTGACATCAAGACCACCGAGATCAGCACCAACATAGGCTTCCCAAAGTGTTGCATCGTCGAGATCGGCATTGGTTTCAAAAGCGAAACCATAAACAGCACCCTTGGATTCGCCGTATGCACCAAGCAACAACCGAGTATCCAAAGTCTCGACACCATCAATAGATGTCACAACAGTTTGTCCAACGCCGCTAAACTCAATATCTCCTGCTGCGGCAATAGCAGAAAGACACAGTACACTTGCAAAAGCCATATTAGCCTCCGACTCCAGAAACGAGATCGAAGAGTGAACGGATCGAATTGACGAACCATTCAACGCCATCCCATGCGAAAGGGACGAGGGCAAGGGTCACGAGGGTTGAGCGACAAAGCCCAATCCGCGAGAGGAACCTGCAAATGCAACCGCCACTACACGATGTAGGGCATTCGTTAGGTGTCTTAGTAGCCATATAATTCTCCTTATGTTAGGCTCCATCTAAAAGTCAGATGGTTTGACATCAAAATTGTAGTCGTATGTATACCGTCTGTCAAGACAAATCTACGACTTCGCAGGAATCTCCAGAACATGCCATTGTTTGGGATCCTGCCGTGTTATCTTCCTGTTCATAATTTTTCAATAAAGACCAATTTGTACTTTTTGGTAATTTTTCTAATAATTCTTCATATTCTTCCTCCGTGCAGTCCTGATATGGAGCCTGCTTATAGGTGTGATCCGAATGTGGAAGGAATGAAATTCCTGAAATATTATCTAAATTTTTCCAAACCCATGCACCAACTTCAAACCATTCATTTTCCTTGACTGTGATTGTCACTGATGGCTTGTGTTCTGTCCAAAATAGTTGATAACTCAACCAAAGTTCTAATTGTTCGATTGCCGTCATATCGGTTCTGAAAACAGAATTTTCGGGAGCCTTCACTGGGAAGGAGAAGACGGTGACATTTTCTGGCTTCATGACACAGGCTTCATGTGGGAAACCTTGGTCTTTCATGAATTGACAGAGAGGGTCTTTATTGTCCGCACGAACGGTTCTAATGTAATGTGGATTGTGTCTCGCATGAATGCCAGAAGCCGCGTCAACGAGTTGTGAGACAGTTCCAGAGGGCTTCACGCAAGTGGTTGCCACGGATTGTTCGATTCCAATATTTTTTGAATATTCACGATTCACATCGACCACCTCTTGACGCAATTCACAAAGTAATTTTTCAAGTCCTGCATCTTTACCGTTGGTGCGTTCGCAGTCCATGATGCCAGTCATCGAAACGCCGAGCAATCTTTCATCTTCACAATTTTTCTTCCACGAAGATGACAAATATCTAAAATCTGTCAGGGTGGATTGCCAAGTTCCGAGGATCGTGGCGAGTCTTGCTTTTCGCATAAGTGACTCACGAGTGTCATCGGCTCTCACGACCATTTCGGTGAGATTGCAGAATTCACAATCACGCAAAACAATTTCAGAGCATGGATTCGTTCCGAAGTTATGTTCGGTTTCTCTTTGTCGGTCTTCCTTGCCTCGATTATCTTTGTTTCGATTGATACCCTCTCTTGTTGCTTCCCGATTGAAGATACCACGCTCACCACTTTTTGACTTGTAGAGCGAAAGCCATTCTTCCATAAACTGACCGACTTCAACAGGACCATCGTAAACGGCTGAGTTGTTCGCCAATGCACGCTGTCCATCAGTGACCCACCATTGACCGGACTTGGCATCACGCATTCTATCATCTTGCAAAGAAGAAAGAGAAATCAAAGCCGAGCGACGAACACCGCCGACCACGACAATCTCTGCGATCTTGCAAACGATGTCGTGACACTCAATAGAAGTGAGTCTACGACCAGCCGATTTTTGGAAGGTGGCTACTGTAAATTCAAACAAATCTACCAACGGAGCAGGACCGGACGAGCGACCACCAAAAGTTTTCAATCGGTCGCCTGCTGGACGTACTTTACTCACATCCCACTTTGGAACCTGACCATTTGACAAAAGTGAAACAAGTTCTTTGTAGGCTTTTGCCCAACCAATCTTTGAGTCGGCTACCACAATCGTCGTTTCTGTCGGATGGAAATCCTCGGCAATCACAGGAAGGTTGTCTACCTCCCTACGTTCCACTGAGAAGCCCACGCCAGTTCCGCACATAAGAACATACAGAATTTCGTCAAAGGCTCTGAGGCGATTCACAGCGACGTATGAGCAATTGTATCCTGCGACGTTATCACGCTTCAATGCTTCACCCGCCGTCATCAACGCTCGCATTGACGGCATCACTTCAAGGTTGATAACCGCGTCTTCAAGTTCTTTTCGCTCTTCGGGAGACACACGGTATCCATGTTTTTCTTGAAGATTCGTCACAAAGAAATCAAAATATCTTGAAACCGTTTCGTCCCAAGTTTCTCGGCGACTCTCCTCTGGAAGCCATCTTGCATACCTTGAAGTATGAATAAAAGATTGGTAAAGCGTTGGTAGACTCATTCATTTTCCTTTCCGTCGCACAAATACTTCCAAGAAACCGGAAACAATGGTCCGACGAGAGAGCCAATTGCCTTGGCATATTGACGAACCTCCCATTGAGCGTGTTCGTCAAGCCGAAGACTACAAACCCTTGCGAACGCCGCAAGGCTACCCGTCCAGTACCATTCAGTAAACATTGCTTGTGGCAAACAGAACCTTGCTTGTTCTGGTGCGATGCCTTTATCTATAAGTTCTCTATAAAGGTCAAAAGAATATCTGCAAAGATTGTTCATTTGTTCATCATAGAATTTGATTTTGTTTTTGTCTTCCATAAAATCCTCACTACCTTGTTTTGCACCACCGATTGGTTGTGTCCGCCAGTGCGGAATATAAAAGGTAGGATCATCTTTTACGTAACGACGGGATACCTCATTTTCAGTGAGTCCCACTTTGTGCTTGAACAACTGTGTGCGAATTGACACAGGAGCCTTGACGCGAAGAGTGATCTGCGGATGTGAGAATGGAGTCCAGTGCTTGTGTTTGGCAAGATACCGAATCAACTTTTCATCTTTTTCATCAAGTTTTTCGATCATGTCTGGAGTGAAGTGACACTCAGATTCTTTCAGCCGTTTCTCGGCTTCGAGATCAATGGTCCACTGCGACTCTTTGTTGAATGAGACTCTTGCTGCATTCGCAACCATCAAGTCCGAACCCATGTAATCAATCAGATCAACTTTTCCTTCGCCCAATACATTCATTTAGTTCTTACTCCACATTTTCCTAAACACAAAAACCACCATAAAATTTTACCAATCATCGGATCAATCCTTCCTTCCAAAACTCATCCGCGAGTTCATACTGTTTGTCCTCGGCTTCTTTCTCACCATCATCCTCCCACTCACCACGCACCCATTGATAAACATGAACGAGTTCGTGCATTAGTGTTGCAAGGAAGTCACGAAGGTACTGATCGGTGGCGATGCTAACGCTATAAATTTTCAAACTATAGTCAACTTGAAATGACTCACCCCAACACTTTAGGTTTGTAGAATTTGTAAGATTCATTTTGATAGTCATGTCTGGATCTTGCATATTGTATTTGTCCAAGAACCAATCAGATGCAACATCAACAATTTGACGATACTCAATGTTGTGGTCAATAGAATACAGACCGTGCATAATATTTGTTTTCAAATTTTCCATCTTTCTGTAGTCCTCTCCCACTGGCTCAGTGCCGCTTGGGCAAGTATACCACCGTAAGTATTCTCGTCAATGTATTCAACGACATTTTCTATTGTTTTTCCAGATAGAATCATTTCGTTGATATCCTTTTCGCCGAGTCTGTGATCTGCAATAAAAACTTTGTGTTCTTTTGCAATCAAGTTTCTCATCATGTTGACAATTTCAATGCTACGTGGTTCATTGTCCAAACAAAATACCACATCACCCATACGCAACTTGTCGGGAAGATTGACTGACTTGGACGCACCCACCATAGCAACTGCGTTTGGTAAGAACATTGAATCAAACGGACCTTCGGTCACATAGATTCTTTTGTTTGTGTCAATCTTGTCAAGATTATAAAATAATCTTTCCTGACCCGATGCCTTGATAGTAATATACCGTAAAGCATTTGGATCTAATGCACGACCTTGAACACCGACAATGTTTCCATCATCGCTATAAAAAGGAATGATGATTCTTGCCTCTTGTTTCAAAACTGTTTGTGGATTCACTTGTTCTGCCACTTTGGCAAAGTCATCAGTGTAAAACAAATCATCAAACTTACTCTCGGGGATCAATCTGTTTTCCAGATAAATCCGAGCGGCATGATTGCGTTCAAGTTCACTGATCCTAAGAACATGCTTCAACTTACCACGATGCACATTTACTTTTGAAGCAAGTTTCTGTGCCGTATTTGTATTTGTGATTCCACGAACATCTCGCGTCTCACCACTTTTTTCTTTGAGCCACTCTAGTCGAAACTCAGAGTACAAAGATGGATTGACCTTTTCAAGAAATCCTGAAACTGTTGTCGCCGCACTACAGTTGTGACACTTATAATAGTAGCGAGCATCACGTTCGTAGAAGTAGCCACGACACTTGTTCTTGTTCTTTTGCGAGTCACCACACAAAGGACACCTACAGTTAGCCAATGTGGCTCTTTGCCACTTGAATTTTTCTAACTGAGATGAAACTAGGTTGATAAACTTTTTATCAAGAAATGCGGTCATTGCGGCGAGACTTGTTTACGGATTCACGAAGTTGCTTTCGGCTTCCCGAACGCTTCCACTCATCTGCCCATTGTCGCCACTCTTCCAACTCTTCACGGTCCATACCATAAAGATGGTTACGAGGATCCTTGAAAGGATTATATGTACGCTTGTAATTTTTTTCAGACATCTTCAAACCTCAATGAATTGAATTTATTTTTATTAGAATGGAACTTCTCGTCGAAGTTTTCCCCATTGAAACCAACACCCGCAGAGTCTACCATATCATCAGCATTCTGTCCAGACCCTACAAACGTTTTATCTGCATTGCTCACATCATAGAGCATCATCTTACCTCTATTTATTCCGATCACAAATTTCTTATTTGTTGCCACATCATTGTAGCGATTCTTCAACTGCTTTACCATGATTTGACTTTGTTCGTCAAGTTCTTCTGTTGCAATCAAACCAAACATGAGATCTGCTGTCGCGGGCAAACCAAAAGATTCAGAAGTATCTTCAAGCCCAAAATCATTGGACGCAAAACCTGTTCTGTTCGTTTGTGTTGCCGTAAAGATCGGAACATCCCACTCCACTGCCAAGCCACGAAGTTCTTCCGCAATGGACTTGATATACATGTACGAGTTCGTGTTCCCACCAATCTTGAATCTTGCCGAAGAGCAAATATTCAAATAATCAATAAAGACTATATCGGGAGTGAAGTTTTTCTTTAGTTTCAACTCCTCCAACAAGTGACGGAAGTGATTTACATTTGCTGTAGCCGTAGGATATTCCTTTACAATCAGACGAGACTTTACGCTTCCGGTTGCCTTTGACAACTTTTTATCGTAGGCAACTTTTGACAAGTGCCGAAGTTCGTCCATCGTTACATCCATCAGGTTTGCATCGATGCGTTCCGCGATTCGTTCTTCTGCCATTTCACATGTGATATACAACACATTTAGATTTGCAGCGTAGCAGTTTGCAGCATGGTGACACATGAACAAAGACTTACCAACACCTGTACCTGCAAGAATCACATTCAAGGTTTTCTTCGGCACACCACCGTTGGTGATCTTATTGAACATGTCAAGATCAAACGGAATCTTGTGTTCTACGCGATGGTAAAAGTCAAAGCGGTCATCGGCATCTGTGATGTAGTCGTGACCAATCTGTTGATCAAAAGATACCGAAAGTGCGTCAGACAAAATATTTGGTATTGCATTCTTCGTTTCGTTTTTTGATTTCCCATCGATAATTTCAATCGACCGAATGATGGCATTGTAAACTGCTTTGTCTTTACAAAACTTTTCTGTTTCGTGTAGTAACCAGTCTGTGTCATCGGAGGAGGACGAATCAGCGATGCTTGAAGCAATCGACTTACATTCTTTGTACGCTTGCTCCGACAGACCACCACGGTTATCTAACGCTACACCAAGTGCATCCTTGTTCGGAGCCTTATTGTATCGGTGAACATGGTCACGAATCAATCCATAGATTGCTCGCTCGTTCCTGTCCTTGAAATATTCTTCACTTAGAAATGGAAGCACACGACGGGTGTAACCCTCATTGTGAATCAGATTTCTCAGAATGATCGTTTCGACTGTCTCCATCGATATCACCTTCCTCTAAATGGTTTTCTAAAAGATCAACAAGAATGTCGCCAATGACTTCCTTGAAATCGTCATCATCTTCTACAACTTCGCTGTTGTCAAGGATATTGTAATCAAAGTATAGCCGACAATCATTTGTTCTTTCATCAATACCGACTTTGCCATAAACGTAAACGACATCGGCATACTTGCCTTCGTCGATCTGGATCGCATGCTCACCAGTGTTCTTGCCCTCAACAAATTTGTACTTCATCATTTGCCTCGCTCCTTCGGATATGGACAAGTTTTATTTTTTTCTTCAAACTGCTTTCTCAATTTCTTCGTCTCCGCTTTCGTTTTTCCTTGAACATAAGCATACTTGTGCTTGGAGGGAAAGTCAATCCTTTTCGATCCACTTTGTTTCGACTTACTGTGGGATCTAAGTTTTGTTTCGATTTCGTTTGGAATATTATCCCACAACATACCCGTGTTTGAACACCAACTTTTTTGCCATTCTATATTCAATTCTTTAGCATACTTTTTATATGCACTTCTTTGACGAAAAAATCTGTCCGAAACAACTTTGCCTGTATATGGGTTTACGTATCTTGTAGTGGTTCCTGAATTTTGACCAATATAATAAAAATTACATGATTGATAAATTGTTCCTAACTCTTTTGCTGTGGGATCTGAGTATGCAGTGAACAATCGATACTGAGTATTTTTTACCATCCACTGGATTGTCCACATCATAAATTTTGATGCAAGATTTTTAGGACTCCATGAAATACACGCACCCCGACTTATCAATCTTTCTAATTCTTTTGTTTCCTCACCCAGCATCTTGCTAAATGCGTTTGGCATATTCATAAGAATTACACCTGCCATCACATCCTTTCCAAACAGCCCTGCGTCTGGATTGTTGTAGAATGCTCCGAACCAATGAGTTGTGTACTGTGATAGATTACCAAGCCACTCGTGACGAAGAATAAAATCCTTTGCCTGATTTCTTTCTTCTTTTGTTATAAGTGGCTTGAAAGTAAAATCTGAAACAGATATACTCCCCATCTTTTCAGGGGAGATACCTGCTTCTGTCAGATCTCGTTCGAGATTGTTTACACGAATATCATACTGCCAACAATGATTTTCATTGTATGACTTTGTTCGCTCAACAATATCAATCGGTTGATTCGATTTCAATTACGGTTTCCTCATCTACGACTGCTGAACCATACTTGAATTCCTTACCAACAGCCACTTCAAGTTGTTCCATGATTTCATCAGTATAGAAATCTTCGGGCTTGTCGTTGATATTCTTTTCAAACACTTTACGACCATCAGGAAGTTCGATGCGAGTCGAGACTTTCTTGAAGACCCCGTACTTCACTGCGATTTCTGTCAACCCGTAATAAGGTGAAAGACCAGACTCATAGTTCAACAAAGTTTCTGCGATAGAGTTTTCTTTGGTGACACGAGACTTGTGCAGTTTACACTTGATGATGTTGCCGACCACATCCGTGCCGTCCTTGACTTTCTTCTTGGACAGGAACACGATTGTGCCTGCGTTGTATTTCAGACCGGAGCCACCGGACATCTCTTTCATCGGAACGTAAGACCCAACGACATCATAGGTGTGGTTTGTAATCAGCAGCGGAATGCCAGCCGAACCACACTTGACGGTGAGCGTTCGGAAAGTTGCCTTCAACGCTTGGGCTTTTGTCATATCCCGCACGTTCTTGCCGCTCGCAGTGTCTTCCATTTCTTTCAGCGTAGACAAGTTGCCAAGTGAATCAAGAATCACAAGAATAGGCTTCTTGTTTTTTTCTGCACGATAAGTATCGGCAACTTGAATCATCTGATGACGAAACTCTTCGATGGTTGAAACAGGGAACACTGCAACACGAGTGGAATCGATGCCACGTTCTTCAAACATCTGTGAAGTGATCGCTTGCTCTGAATCAAAGTAAAGAACAACGCCATCTGGATTATCATCAAGAAAAGTTTTCAAGATGTTGAAACAGAAGAAAGTTTTACCAGTCGCCTGTTCACCGGCAAGTGCCGTAATCTTATTGTTCGGAATGCCCCCATACAAAGACCCAGACAGCAAAGCATTCAGAGTATACGAACCCGTACTAATAAATCCCTTGATGTCAGAAACCAAACCACCGTCAACAGAGGTAGCATGTTCATTTCCAGATACCTCAACCAAATTATTCAAAAAGTTGTTCATTGTTTTTTCCTTTGTTTTTGCCTTTCAAATATGCCATTGCATTTTTATTCTCGCCATTTTCTAATGAGAACATCAATCGCCTCCAATTTATTCAATACGTCAGTATGGTCATCTGTTGAGGCAGACTTTGTTTTCAGAATCAGTTTTTCTACACGTTCTGTATCATAACGAAGACACTTCAATGCTTCAAGAACAATATCTTTTTCTTTTTCGTTCAACTTCAGGACTCCTTTCTCAAAACAACGTCGCCCTATATTCGTAATCCCACCCAACCTTTTCAAGAATGTTTTTTAGCGGTTCAAGGAAAGCAACCGAAAACTGTTTATCGTAGTCGGCAAACTCATCCAGTTCAAACTCCTTTGGTGATGAACCGGGAAAAGAAATCACAGAATCTTTGTATGGATTTGGCACAGACAGATATAGAAATCTTACTTTGTCACCTTCATTGATCTTATGATACTTGTTAGAAAGTTTCATCTTTTTCAGATAGTGGTTGTAGATCAACGCACCCTTCACGGCAATCGGTGTAGACTTGCGATATATGAGTGTCTCATCAATATAGTTATTGATATTATTACAGCCCCGAGGGAACGCAATTTCATCCGCAGGATAATTCTTGAATTCACTCTTGAAGTCCGACACAAAGTTGATGACTTGATCCTCAGTTCCCGTCAGCACCAACTTGATTGCATCCTTCAACTTTTGTCGCACAACCATCGGAGTCGATGAGCGGGTGGTTTCGATGCCCATAATCTTCATCTTGGGTTCATCGTATTGCACGCCCTCGGAATTATGCACGTTGAGCATGTATCGCTTCTTGGCAGTCCATACTCCAACATCGGCAATGACTTCTCGTTCCATCACCATCTTGTTGGAGTATGCGTTCATTTTGTTTGCAAGCGTTTCGTAGCACTTGTTGATGAACGGCTCGATGACTTCTTTGCAGGACTTGTCAAGAAATCGTACGATCTCATCTTTGGTCTTCTCGCCAGCCAATGCCCGAACAAGGTTCCCAAGGCGAAGATAAACAGAGTCAGTGTCAGAAGCAATAACATAATCATAGTCTCCAGTGTTTAGTGTTTTGTTTAGAAAACGATTCAATTCGTTTGCAATATATTGAATCGACAACTGACCCGAAGTCGTAATCGCTTCAGCAATATCAGTATTGAAGTATCGAAAGTATTGGTTGCCCATCGCACCGTAGGCAGAGTTCAGTTGAATCTTTCGCACCAGTTGGAAGTTGTGATACTTGGCAATCTCGTACTCTTTTTCCTCGATGAGTTTGCGAGTGTCTGCACCCAATGCACCAGACTTCATCAAGGTTTGTTTTTCTTTTTCTGCTGCAATCATCAACTTCTTGTAGTGCTTACGTTCTTTGTAAAACTTTTCCATCAGTTCCGGCATGAAGCCAAGTTGATTCTTGCGGAAGCACACTCCGTTGGCTGCGATAGAAAAGTCTTGTTTCCTCAGATGATTGAGATTTTTTTCACACAGATCAGAACCCTCAAGAACCCCGTCCGCAGTAATGTTAGGATTCTTTAGGAAGCCCCCCGGATTCATCCGTGTATCTGGTGAGATATTGTATTGCATGATGAGGTGCGGATACAGACTGTTGAGGTCGAAGGACACAACCCAGTCGTGCCGACCAGTGATCGGCTCCTTTACATACGCACCGATGATCTGCCCGTCTTTCTTACCACCATTGATCTTTCGTGGGATTACAATGTTCTTCGCACGCAGGTGGTGGTAGATGATCTGATCCCAAGTCCGAACCTGAGAGAAGACATCGCCAAGATTTACCTTCGCTGTATATGCGAGTGCAAGAGCAAGTTCCATCAGCCCAAGTTTCTGTTCCATCTTTTGTACAAGTTTGACATCTTGATGGTTGTATTCTACAAACTTCTGAAAATCTTTTGTATAGAAATCCTTGAAGTGATCATACTCATACTCGACTTTCTTTTCACCGAGTTCGACGAAGGCGATATGATCCAACTTGTATGACTCTTGGTTTACATAAGTAAACTTTTGGTACAGATCGAAGTAGTCAAGAATCGTGACTCCCACAAAATCAAATGCAATCCGATCCCCACTTTGTGTTTGGACATTGCGTTGCTTGACAATCTCCCATGGTGAAAGTTTCTTTGAACGCTTATCGATCACTCGTTCCATACGAGCAAAAAGATATGGCATGTCGAAGAACTTGACATTCCAACCAGTCACGATGTCAGGATCTTCGCCCTCCCAAATCTCCAAGAACTTCAAGAGCAAGTCTTCTTCGTTCGTGAAAGTATAGAGATCAATTCCTTCTTTTAGTTTACAATCACCAAGTGCAAACACATACTCACGCTCCTCCACAATAAGGGTGATAGCAATAACACTTTCGTTTGGATTTGTAACTTGCGGGAAGCCATTCTCCGCTGTAGTCTCGATATCAATGTATGCGACTTTTACTGTGCTTTTATCATATGCGACTTCATCTGGAAACTTATCTCCGATGAACTGATAGATGTAGTCTGTATTACCATAGATTTCAAAGCCTGTCACACTTTCATGACTTTGAATAAAGTTTCGACAATCAGACATGGCTCCCGGTTGAATCGGCTCGGCTGACTTCCCGGTCATCGTATGAAATTTTGATGACTTGTTTGTGGAGACAAAAAGGGTGGGGCGGTAATCAATCCTGCCCTCGACCCTTTTACCATCCTCATATCCCCTGTAGAGGATGTTGTCTCCACGAATACTAACATTAGTATAAAACCGACTCATGTATAGATTGTACCGCCAGCCTGCTCTGTGTCAAGCAGATTCTTTTTCACCGATGTAAGAGGAGAG
>VMHT01139241.1_pt1 | contig 13537 bp, 9 predicted proteins | sample 4693611 | NCBI WGS metagenome assembly VMHT01 (sample SAMN12280063, study PRJNA550983) | marine metagenome | isolation source: seawater sampled from same location over 5 years 0.02-0.2 micron viral filtrate | place: USA: collected off the coast of southern California halfway between the port... ... | reverse complement strand
GACGCGCGGCGCGCGCGACGGACGCGGCGCCCACATCGCCGCGGCGCGCGCGTCGTCGCGCGCGTCGCGATGTCGGGACGACGTCGACGATGGATGAAACGGCGGCGCGCGCGCGACGCGACGCGCCGCACACGCCGACGCGCGCGAACGACGGCGACGCGAAGCGGAGGGACGGGAAATCAGGATCGAACGGCGCGCATGCCGGGCTCGGACGCGGCGCGACGCGACGGCGCGGACGACGGCGCGGACGTCGATCCTGATTTTGAAAAATCGGTCGACGGCGCGCAGGTCATGGCGGCGCTGCAGCAGCTGCACGGGAACAGCGGCCTGATCGGGGCGCTGCAGCAAAAGCTCGATGGATTGGTCGGGCTGCGATCGGGATTCCTCGAGGAGCTGCACCCGAGGGTGCGAGCGCGGGTGAAGGCGCTGGAGAAGCTGCAGGAGGCGCACGACGGCGTCCACGAGGCGTATCTCGAAGAGAAAAAGGCGCTGGAGGCGAAATACGCGGCGCTGTACGCGCCGATGTATAAGGCGAGAAGTGAAATCGTGACGGGGGCGAAGGAAGCGGCGGTGCCGGACGATGATGAAGAGCTGAAGGCGGAGATCGAAGCGGCGGCGAAGGACGCCGTCGAGGCGCCGAAGGGGGTGCCAGAGTTTTGGATGATTGCGCTCAAGAATAACGAGGAGCTGGCGCAGATGATCACCGAACGCGATGAGGGGGCGTTGAAGCACTTGATCGATATCACCACGTCCGCGCTCGAGGGCGAAGACGAAGACGGCGACGAGCTGTGCGGCTTCAAGATCGACTTTCACTTTGAAGAAAATGAGTACTTTGAAGATTCCGTGTTGACGAAGACGTATCACATGGACGACGAGGAAGACAATCTCTTGCGATACATTGAGTCGAGTGAAATCAACTGGAAATCGGGTAAGAACTTGACGGTGAAGGTTTTGCGAAAGAAGCCGAAACCAGGGGCGAAGAACAAAAAGCCCATCACGAAGACGGAACCGGCGGAAAGCTTTTTCCAATTCTTCTACCCGCCCGAAGTCCCGGACGAAGAAGAGCAACAAAACATGTCCGAAGATGACGCCGAACAGTTGCAAGACGCGATGGAGCAAGATTACGAGCTCGGCATGATGATCGCGAACAACTTGATTCCAGACGCCGTCAACTGGTTCACCGGCGACGCATTCGCCGACGACGAAGAAGATGAATTCGACGAAGACGACGATGAAGACGAATTCGACGACGAGGACGATGAGGACGACGAGGACGACGAGGACGACGAAGATGAAGACGAGGACGAGGAAGAAGAGTTCGTCGGCGGTAAGAAGTCTTTCGCGGCACCGCCGGCGATGGGCGGCGCGGCGAAGGAGGGCGAACAACCGCCCGAGTGCAAGCAGCAATGAACGCGAAATCCGTACTTTTCTAACGCTCGGATTATCATCTAGTTGTTGCTAAGACACATTACCCATTTTAAAATCCACGAAACTCATCTCCTTGCGAACGATGCGCGGGCGCGCCGCACTCGGCTCTTTCGCGTTCGCCTCGGCGCTCGAGCGCCTTGATGATCTCGCGCGATTTGTGCCTAGACACAGAATTTTCAGTAAAATCGAGCTCGCGGCGCGCAGGCACGTGCGGTGGTGCGAGGCGACGCATGGTGACGTCGGCCCAATCGACCGTGAAGAAATTGTGACTCTTCAAATCCCAAACGCCGCGCGCGCTCGATCCCAGTCTTCGCGACACGTCCACGACGCATAGACGAGAAATGAGGGATTTTGCGGTGAGAGGAAAGTATGCGGTACTAAATTTTAGATCGGAAGTGACGATGCGACGGTGACGAGCGCCGTCGTTCGCGCTCGCGAATGGGGCGTAACCGACAAGCATTTCGTACAAGAGCACGCCAAATGACCAATAATCGGCGAGCTGATCGTATCCTTGCGCGAGCATGACCTCTGGAGCCATGTAATCCGCGGTGCCACATGTCGTGTACGCGCGTTCGCCTCGTAATAATCGGCGACAAAAGCCAAAGTCAGTGAGCTTGATGTGCCCGTCGGCGTCGATGAGGACGTTTTCGGGCTTCAAATCGCGGTACACGTACTCGTTCGCATGAATGTACTCGAGCGCCACGAGGACTTCGGCAGCATAAAATTGAGCGATATCGACGGGGAATTGTCCACCTCTGAATGGTCCGCTCACCAAGAGCTGGAACAAATCGCCGCCGGGAAGATAATCCATGAGCAAGTACAACGCGCGAGCGTCTTGAAACGCGCCCAAGGCGCGCGTCAGGAACGGCGAATCGAATCGTTTCATGAGCTCGAGCTCACGTGAGACGTTTTTTTCTTGATCTAAATGCGCGACTTTCCATTTGTGCATGACTTTGACGCAGCACGTTGTGAGTGTGCTCAACGTCTTTGCGACGAAGACGGCGCCGAGCATGCCTCCACCAATTTCCTTGACGAAAACAACGTCTTTGCTCGAGCGCACGCAAATTTCGGGCGCGACGTCGATCGATGCCATCGCATGAATATTGTGCGGTGAATCAATTGCTTCTGTTCGGCGTGCGATATTTCGCCGATCGAAAGAAAGCCATCGAAATCGTGACGTCACCGCCCCTCGCAACGCAGCGAACGATCCCGCTCGACGCGTCAATCTTCGCTTCGATTTCTTTTCCACCTTATTCGACGCGTACGAGTAGGAGTCTATCTTTTTTGCCATCATGTCGATTATTTCCTCTCCAATCATTCGATGGAATGACTCAGCATCGAGCGTCAACGCGCTAACTTGACCGACGGCGACCACCGTCGCCGTAGGCGATGTCTTATGAATTAGGCTCACCTCGCCAAAGTAATCCCCTCGCTTCAACCTATTCACCTCGAACGATTCGCCATCTTCCACGTGAACGACCGATTCGCCTTTGACGATGACGTAAAACTTTGAGGAGGTTTCATCGTAAGAATCATCTGGGCTGACGATGACGGCGCCACTCTCAAATGTCGTCATGCAAAGCGCGTCGACCAACATTGACGTCGTTCGCGCGTCGAGCGAGTCGCGAAACACGGCCACAGATTCTAGATAACCCATGTACTCGCAACGTCGCTCGAAAGTCGTACGTTTGAGCGTCTCGTGAAACGTCGCCCGATCGAGCACCCAGAGTTTGATGACTGGCGACGCCGCGACGACGGTCGCGGTGCGCGGGCACTTTCGCACCAACGCCACCTCCCCGAAAGTTTCGCCCGGATACAACAACTTAGAACTATCTTTGAGTGGCGTTACTCTCGCCTCGCCGTCGCACGACGACGGACTTTCCGGCGCGATTTGTTCTCGCCGCGACGCCACGACTCGACGACTGCCATCCTTCGCCGAGACGTCTTCGTCCTCCATCGATCCCACGTCGACGGTATCCGCGACGTCACCCTCGTCGTCGCGCGCGTCCACTCGCACGCATCCCTGCGCGATTACGTAAAAATTCGCCCCAACCTCGCCCTTACGCACGATCACCTCGCCTCGTTCGAACTCGCACTCGACCATGCGCGCGCACAGCGCCGCGCGATCGTCCCTTCGAAGCTCTCTGAACAGCGCCACACCGTTCAGCGCCTCGCCCGCGCGCGCCGGTTCGCTCACCCTCCTCGCGCGCGCGCGCGTGCGCGCCTCCTCGTCCGCCTCTCGCGCCGTCATCGCCCGTCCCGCGTCTCCCGCGCGTCGCGTCCCGCGCCGCGACGCGAACCGTCGTCCCGCGCCGTCCCGCGTCTCCCGCGCGTCGCGTCGTCCGCGCCGTCGACGCGACCGCGCGCCGGCCGCCGCCGCGCGACGCGACGCGACGCGACGCGTCTCGCTCGCGCGTCGCGCACTGCGCGCGCGCTTTATTTAGCCCGACGACGACGACCGCGCGCGCGCGCGCTAACATCGCCGCCCGACGACGCGAATCGACGCTTCAAATCCCGTCCTCGATTGCGCACGATGCGCGGCCGACGCGCGACGACGCGCCGCGCGCGCGGCACTCGACGACGACGCGCGCGCGATGAGCGATTTCGCCGGCGCGACGCAGTACGCGGGGAGCCACGGGTACATGCCGCAGTGCGTCGCGACGTGACGCGACGGCGCGACGACGACGCGACGCGACCGAACGCGCGCGCGATCGAGGACGAGCTGTTGATTTTGAAATTTTGAAATTCTCGGCACTCGAACGATGATCTCGACGCGCGCGCGCGAGCGGACGCGGGAGAGGACGAGGAGGGACGGGAGAGGGAAGCGCGCGCGGACGATCGTGGACGGGTGACTGACGATGGGACGCGAACGGCGTCGATGACGCGACGTAGACCGCAGGATGGATCGAGCGAAGGGAAGACGTACGCGAACATGAGCGCGCCGCCGACGATGAAACCGTTGACGGTTAAGATGCTGAAGCGAGCGATCGACGCGCGACAGACGCCGGATGAAACGCTCGTGGTGAATGGGGTGCCGGTTCATAACCTGACCGTCGTCGGTAAGATTGTGGGCGTCGAGAGTAAGAGCTCGTACGTTTTGTACAAGGTGGACGATTCCACCGGGGTGTGCGACGTCAAGGTGTGGAGTGACCAAGACGGCGATCAGACGGCCGAGCCGATCGAGGTTGGCGCGTACGTTCGTGTGTATGGCTCGGTGAAGACTTTGGCCAACGAACACATGATTGCCGCGCACACTCAGCAGGCGGTGCGTAAGATTACCGACCACAACGAGGTGACGTTTCACATGTTGGAAGTCGTGTACGCGAGCGGCCACGCCGAAAAGACCAAGGTCTCGGGCGGTGCCGCGCCGGCGAACGCTTACACCGTGCCGCAACAAGCGCCGAACGTCGCCGCGAATGGTGATTTGGGCTCCGAGGAAATCGACGTTTCAATTATGGGCGTGCTGAAGCAGTTCGCCGAGGGCGAGCAAGGGATGACCGTTGATGAAATCGCGTCGAAGCAAAACGGCAAGTTTACTCGCGATGCCATCAAAGCTGCGCTCGAAGAAATGTCGAACGGTGGTGAGGTGTTCACGACTATCGACGAAGACCACTACGCCGCTGTGTAAGACGCGACGAGAGACGCATCGGAAACGTTTTTTTGAGACAATGTGATGAACAAATGTTGATTTTACTAACAATCCCCACACTTCCTAATTCTCCCACGCCACGTGACGCGACGAATTTACCCTCGATGACGGATCGGCTTCGGACGAGAGTATGCTCCCGTCGTCGACCGCCGAAGATGACGCCCACGTGTCGTACTGCAATCCTGGGATGTTTTGCGTGTGATCGCTCGAGCGATGCGCGTCCAAGACGAAGGGCTCGTCCAAGAGCGCCACAGCCTCGGGGCGCATCTCCGCGTCTCTTTGTAAACATAGTCGCAAGAAATCTTGTCCTTCGGGGGACAAATCCTCGGGGATGTCTGGGATCTCGTTCGAGGATGCGATTTTGAATATTATTTGCACCTGCGTGCTGCACTCGCTCCACGGCGGCGAGCCCGTAGACATCTCATACACCGTGCACCCAACGCTCCAGATATCGGCTTCAAAACCGATATTTTGTTGGCGTATTACCTCGGGTGCCATCCAACACGCGCTTCCTTTGAACGATTTCCCGATCGACACGCGCTCGAGCACCTTGGCCATACCAAAATCGGCGAGCTTGATGCGCCCGCTCTTTTCTACTAAAATGTTCGCCCCCTTGATGTCTCGATGTACCACGCGCTGCGAGTGCAAATACGCCAAACCGATTAAAATTTGACGCGTATACACGCGAATTACGTTTTCTTCAAACTTACCGAATCTCTGCACGAGAGACGCGATGGATCCTCCCGGGACGTATTCTAAAAAGATGTACAGCGCCGTCTCTTGACGCGTGATCCCAATGTAACGTACGATATTGGGATGCACTAAGCGCGAAAGCACGTCCACTTCTTGCTCGAGTTGCTCAATGGACTCGTCGCGGTGCTTATCCGAACTCCCCACGCGAACTTCCTTGAGCGCGAAAAGCTCACCCGTGTCGCCATTGAGCGCTAGCCAGACGCTGCCGTACGAACCTTCCCCTAAATTATCCCCTTTTGTCCATCGACGAGGTTTCGTCGGTGCGAGCGACGTGTGACACATTCGTAACATACCATCATCCGAGGTGGTGTAACTCACCTCGCTCCAAGCGCCGCCGCTCGTCGATCGACGATGACCCAAACGCGGCGAAGGAATGCCGTTGTCTGAGTAGTCGTGATCCGTCGACGCCCTCACGGACGGCGCGCCGTCATCCATGAACGGGTTCGATCGATCGCGCTTGTGCATCGTCTCGCGATGACTATCGTCCATCGCGTCTCTCGCGCTCAAGTCGCTTGCCGTCGTGCTAACCTCGGACAACCTCGAATCTCTATGCGCTCGGCGCTCGGGGCCCGAGCTCGGCGGCGACTCGGACAATTCCACCGCCGTCATGGACGCCGCACCTTTCGCGTGCCGAGTGATCGTCACTTTTGTTGACGCCACTTTCGCCACCTTCCCAGCCGCCGCCATCGCGCCCTTCGCCGCCCCCGCCGTGGTGGACACGAAGGAATTCGTCCGCCGAGTCACTCTATCTCGCGATTGAATCAATCGCGTCTTCTCCCCCGAGTCCACCGCTATGTCCAGCGTCACCTCATCCAAACTCACGTATCCATCGTGCGATCCGGGCAAGAGCACTTTCAGCTTCTCCGCGACGCGCGTCGACCCACGCCCGTGCGCTGACGCCAAATTCCCCAACGGAGGCGGCAACGGCAACGGCGTCGCCTCGCTCGTCGTCGCCGCCTCGCGTCGCTCCGCCGCCGCCAACACCTCCGCCGCGGGCGTCATCCGGAGCGATCTCGTGGACTTCGTCATCGCACGGCTACCCATCACCGCTCCATCGCTCGCGCTCTCGCGCGCCACCGCGTCCGCTCGCCGATCGTCTTCGTTCGCGTTCGCGTTCGCGTTCGCGTTCGCGTTCGCGTTCGCGTTCGCGTTCGCGTTCGCCCCGTCTCGCCGCACCCTCTCCTTCGCCTTCACCGCCGCCCCCTTCATCGCGATCGCGATCGCCCGCGCGCGCGCCTTGAAAGATCCAGACCCCGTCGACGTCCGCGCGTCGCCGACGCCGTCGTCGTCGACGTACGGCGTCGTCGACGCGCTCGAAAAGCAAATTCCCATGCCTCGAATCCTCCAACGACTTTCGACTTTCGTTCGTTTTCACCGCGCGCGGCGCGCGCGGCGCGTCGTCGTCGCTCGAGCGTCGCTCGAATCGCGCGCGATCGCCGGCGTCGCGATCACGTCCGCGCGCGCGCGCGTCGGACGCCCGCGCGCGCGGGCATCGACGACGGTCGTCCCGAGCTGCGTCGCACTCTGCGGCGCGCGCGCGCGCGATGCCGCCCGGCGCCGCGCCCGGCGCGCCGGACGACGCGGGCGGTGGCTACGACTACGCCGCGCAGCTCGAGCGCGAGCCCGCGCGCGCGCGCGACGCGCGGGCGGCGTTTAAACACGCGCTGCCGCTGCTCGCGCTGACGCTCGTCGCGCTCGCCGCGCTCGCGCTCGACGCCGCGAGCGTCGCGCGAGACCGCGCGCGAGGATTCTCAAAGTTCTTTTCGTCGATCGACGACGATCGCGACGGCGAGCTGACGCTGGGCGAACTGGCGGAGTACTTGGGGACGGCGCGACTCGGCGTGGCGGGCTCGGACGCGGCGACGACGGCGCGACGATTGGATTCTCCGGACGACGACGACACGACGGTGAGCCTACGGGAACTGCGGCGAGGCGCGGGGTTGATGAAGAGCGTGCGCGAGACGGCGGAGTGGGTGCGATGGGGGGTTGGGGCGCCGGAATGCGCGAACGCGTTCGCGGAGAACGGCGTGTCGTCGATGGATTTTCCATCGTTGTTGGCGAAGGACGGCGAACGGTTGCGACGGATGGGGGTGGTGCGCGATCACGAAAAATTGACGAGAGCGATGACGAGGCAGTTGTTGCACGTCGGGCGCGCGCCTTCGTCGCCGAGAGCGGTCAAGGCGAGCGTGGAGCGCGGCGACGGGGAGCCGCGAGTGCGCGTGACGTGGAGAGCGCCGAAAGATCTCGGTTCGCCGCGCGCGCACGAATACGTCGTGCAAAGCGGAGTCGGGGTGGGTGGTAGAGTTTTAAAGTGGACTCACGTTGCGAACGTCGACAGTGAGACGTTTACGGTGGATGTTGATGAGTTGAGTCGCGCGCCTGGGGTGCGGCACAAATTTCGCGTCATTGCTTGGGGCGAGTACGGGAGGAGTAAATCAACCAAAGCGATGTCGAACTGGGTGACGATAGCCGATGAAAGCGACGCCAAGTGGGTGGGTACGATTGTTTCGCTCGCTTTGACGCTTCGATTCGTCATCGCCGCGCGTGGCCTCATCATCCGCGGCTTGGTGCTGATGGCGGCCTTGGTCAAGTTTACCGTCGCTCTAGCGAAGGGAGAGAAGAAGAGCGTGAAGGAATTCCTCGAACCGGCGCTCCGCATGAAGGAACCGTCGACACCGCCGTCCGTCGGTATAAGCATCAACAGAAAGCTCTTCACGCCTACGAAGGTTCTCGAGAGTCAATCGAGCATGAGCGAGAGCGACCCTTACTTTGTCGCTGTGGGAGATGCGTGCATGTCCATGGAAAGCCGCAAGCAGCTAGCAAGGAAACACTTGGACGAGCGTGAGTTCGCCGCCGGTGCGGGAGGCTCGGACGGCTTTTCACCCGTGCATCAAAGCATAGTATCAAGGCACGCGAGAGAAGCGATGACGCTCGCGCCAAACGACTCGTTAAATGGACGACGGCGCGAGCCAGGCGTTAAAGTTCTCGCGTGTAGCGACCCGGGGTGTCAAGTAAACTTGAAAAAAGCTCGCACCGTGCGGCATTTCTGCGGTTTATGTCAGGCGTGGTTTTGCGCGGAGCACACGCGAGTGTCACCTCACGGAAATCGCGGGCGATGCAAGCCCGAGTCGCGGTGCATCTGCGCCGACTGCTACGAGATTCTCTCGAAAGAGGAGCAGCGAGAATTGGACGAAGATAACGCGTATTCGATCGCGTCTCGGACGACAAAAAAGAAGACGTTGTCGCGCGCTGTTACAATGATGATGACACGTCGACGCGGCGCGAAGGCGTCGGAGATTAGTAATAATCTTTTCAAAGACGCCATGAGCGCGTGAGCGGCGCACGCGCACCGCGTAGCTGAGTTGCGATAGTACACTAATTATACGTTAGAACGACGACGACGACGACGACGACGCGCGTCCGAGAGTTTAATAATTTCGTTCGTTCGTCTTAAAACGCTATCGGTATCGACATGCCCGATTTCTACAGACGTAAAATTTGTGTTGTTGTGTCGAAGGGAGTTCAACTTGTTTTTGCTAGTGAGACTCAATTACGCGTCGAGCAACTCGTCATCCTCATCCGGCAACGGCTGCGCCGCCGCATCGGCGAGCTCCTTTTCGTACGCGGCAACCTCGGCCAAGTCCACTTGGACGGTCGGCGGCGCCAACGCCGGGGATTCGGTGAACTGCAACGCCGCGTTCCCGCTCAACTTGCGAGCGAGGTACAAGAACGGCTTTTCAAAGTTGTAGTTGGACTTCGCCGACAACTCGTAGTACTGCAAGTTCTTCTTACGGTGGAACGTGATCGATTTCGCGCGCACCTGACGGTTGCGCACGTCAACCTTGTTACCGCACAACACGATGGGAATGTCCTCGCACACGCGCGTGATGTCGCGGTGCCACGTCGGCACGTTTTTATACGTCGTCCTCGACGTCACGTCGAACATGATGATCGCGCACTGCCCGTGGATGTAATACCCATCGCGCAGGCCGCCAAACTTTTCCTGCCCCGCGGTGTCCCAGCAATCGAATCGAATCGGCCCGCAGTTCGTGTGGAAATCCAGCGGGTGCACGCTCACGCCCACCGTCGGCAAATACTTCTTCTCAAACTCCCCCGTCAAGTGTCGCTTCACGAACGTCGTCTTCCCTGTCCTCGCGCGTCCCGCGCGTCGCGTCGCGTCGTCAGTCACCCACGTCCGCGTCTCCCGTCGCCCTCGTCTTCTCCCCGCCGCGTCCCGCGCGTCCCGTCGCCCTCGTTTTCCGTTTCGGATTCGCAGATTCGGATTCGCGTCGTTCGATCGCGTTCGGCCCTCATCCGCGCTCGCGTCGCGTCGCGTCGCGCACCCGTCCCGCCGTCGCCGACGAGGATCAGCTTGAACGTCGGCACTTGCCCCTGCGGCGGCGCGGACATCGCGTCGATCTCGGCGCGTCGCGCTCTCGCGCGTGCCGTCGGCGCGCGCCCTAGGGCGCCCGCTGTTTTTGAATAGAGCACACACACCGTGCTTTATCCACTCTTTATACGTACTTCAAACACGTATACTACATCAACCAAGCTCTATATGAAAAGGATCTCAAACCCGGATCGGAACGAGTGGCCCAGCGCGCGCGCGGCCGCGGCGCGCACACCCCGACGCCGCGGCGACGCGACGACGCGATGGCGAGCGCGCGAAGCGCGACGACGGCGACGCGCTCGCGCAGCGTCGCGACCGCGACGCGCGTCGCGACGCGACGACGACGCGCGACGCGGGCGAACGCGACGAACGACGCGCGCGATGGGTCGAGCAAAGCGGCGCTCGCGGCGAAGATCGCGGCGCTCAAGGCGGAGAACGAGGCGATCAAGGCGCGGATGACGACGCGAGGCGCGGAGGGAAGCGGCGCGGTGCGCGAAGGACGCGGGGGGGGGCTAGCGACGGTGAGGGGGGAGACGAAGGCGGAGGCGAGGACGACGGCGAAGGCGGAGGCGGAGGCGTTCGCGGGCGATCTTCCGAGCGCGTACGAGGGGGAATCGGAATACGGCGCGAAGGCGAAGGCGGCGGCGGCGAAGAAGGCGATGGGGGGGGAGGAGACGGAGGCGACGACGGCGACGACGGCGACGACGGATACCGCCATGTTCGCGGAGGCGTTACCGCCGCCGACGACGACGGCGCCGACGACGGCGCGACCGCCGGTGGAGAAGACGGATAATCCGATGCAAATCGTGTTCGTGTCGAGCGAGGTGGCGCCGTGGTCGAAGACTGGGGGGCTAGCGGACGTGTGCGGTTCTTTGCCGCAGGCGCTCGTCGCGCGCGGGCACCGCGTCATGGTCATCGCGCCCAAGTATCAAAACGGCTCAAAGTCGGACGTTTTGTACGAAGGCGCGTTCGATACGTGCGTCAAGGCGAAGCTCGGATGCTTCGGTGGCGAACAAGAGGTGGGTTACTTTCATCAAATGAAGAACGGCGTCGATTACGTCTTCGTCGATCATCCGTCGTTCCACCGCAAGGGTGGACTGTACGGAGATTCGTACGGCGTGTACGGCGACAACCAGTTCAGATTCACTTTGTTGTCCCACGCCGCGTGCGAAGCGCCGCTTCAGTTGCCATTCGCGGAGTGCGGTGGTTATTACGGACAAGACGTCGTCTTCGTCGCCAACGACTGGCACGCCGGTTTGGTACCGACTTTGGTGGCGTCCAAATACCGTCCTCACGGCGTCTACAAGGATGCGCGCACGATTTGCGCCATTCACAACATTTTGCACCAAGGCGCGGAACCGTCGACGACGTTCCCGAACCTCGGCGTGCCGAACGAGTGGTACGGCGCGCTCGAGTACCAGTACCCCGAGCACATGCGCGCGCACGAACTCGATGAGGGTAGAGTGGTGAACATTTTGAAGGGTGCGATCGCGACGTCCGACCGCGTGTTGACCGTCTCTCAAGGGTATGCGTACGAAATCACCACCCCAGAAGGTGGTCAGGGCATGGAAGGTTTGCTCTTGAGTCGCCAAAACCGCTTGGACGGCATCGCGAACGGCATAGACATGGATGAGTGGAATCCGGAGGCGGATGCGGATTGTGCGGCGGCCTTTACGGTGACGGACATGTCCGGAAAGCTCGAGTGCAGACGCGCGCTGCAGAAGGAACTGGGCTTGCCGCAACGTGACGACGTGCCATTGATGGGCTTCATCGGACGTTTGGATTGGCAAAAGGGTCCGGATTTGCTCCAGAACGCGCTCCACGACATGATGCGCGAGGACGTCCAGGTGGTGATGCTCGGCAGCGGTTTGCCCGAGCTCGAAGACTTCATGCGTTGGGCCGAGAGCACGTACCCGGACAAGTTCCGCGGTTGGGTCGGTTTCTCCGTTCCCATGGCGCACCGCATTACCGCTGGTTGCGACATTTTGCTCATGCCTTCGCGCTTCGAGCCGTGTGGCTTGAATCAACTCTACGCCATGCGTTACGGTACGTTGCCCATCGCGCACGCCACGGGCGGTTTGAAGGACACCATCACCGCGTACAACGCGTTCGGCGACGCCGACAAGGTGTTGGCGGGCACGGCCGATTACAATCAGGGCGAAGGCGTCGGCACGGGTTGGTTGTTCAAAGACATGAACGCCGATGCTCTGATGTGGGCCGTTCGTTCGGCGTGCGACGTGTATCGCTCCGAACCGAAGATGTGGCGAGCGATGCAAACGCAAGCGATGACGCAAGATTTGTCCTGGGACAACGCCGCGACAAAGTGGGAAAAGGTTTTCGAGTGGTCTAAGATCGACCCGCCGCACTGCGGTTAGATATCCAATTCAGTTTTACAATATTCATGCCGCTATAAATCAACCTACAGTGTTCCATCACAGCGCGCTCTTTATGACGGCCGCCTCCCCGTCGCGACATCGCGCGTCCCACACCGTGACGCCATCGTCCGCGGCCACCGCGAACTCGGGCTCTCGACCGTACACTCGTCGCGCGACCTCGATCAAAATCATCGCCGTGAGCCCCCATATCGTGCGCCCCTCGTACTCAAAGTAATGGACGCGCACGGCTGGGCGCGCCCCGTTCGGCCGCGCCCAGTCGTCGTACCGGTGACGATCCGCGCTCAGAAACATCTCCAGCGGCGCCGTGAACACCTCCGCCACCTCCTCGCGCGAGATCTCCTCCTCGCGCACGCGAAATCCCTCCCGAACCACCCCCACCACCGGTCGCACGCTCACGCGATGCCTCGACATCACCACCGGCAACCGTCCCACCACCTCCACGTCCCTCGGCGTCCGCATCCCGATCTCCTCCCGCGCCTCCCGCGCCGCCGTGCCCGCGTCGCACGCGTCCCGCGCGTCTCGCTTCCCTCCCGGCAGCGCGATCTCTCCCGCGTGCGATCGCATCGACGTCGCGCGCGTCGTCAGCGTCACGTCCCAACCGTCGTCCGAGCGCGCCGCGAGCGGGACGAGCACCGCCGCGCGATCGCTCCCGCGCATTCGCGCGTGCGCCGCCGCGTCGGCGTCGCCGTCGCCGTCGTCGAACAGTCCGCGCAGCGCGTCCGCGCGGCGCGTCGGCATCGTCGACGCGCCGACGCGTCGCGACGTCGCGACGCATCGTTCCATCCGTCGCGCGCGCCGTCGATCGCGCGCGCGGCGCTTTTTTGTTTTTTGTCTATCTACTGTAAAGCGAATGTTAAATATGTAACATCGTTTGGGTCCGCTTTAGTGGTATTTGGATCCGTTATAGTGCTATCTTGGGTC
>VMHT01128846.1_pt1 | contig 13537 bp, 18 predicted proteins | sample 4693611 | NCBI WGS metagenome assembly VMHT01 (sample SAMN12280063, study PRJNA550983) | marine metagenome | isolation source: seawater sampled from same location over 5 years 0.02-0.2 micron viral filtrate | place: USA: collected off the coast of southern California halfway between the port... ... | reverse complement strand
GCCCGTACAGCATCCGCGCCGGGATCATCCGCGGCCGATGGCGCGATGTGGTTTGTTAGTGCTTACTAACCGGCCGGCGATTTGATGGGGGGGGAGGGGGTATGCGCGTGTGGTGTGGTGGTGGTTGCCCCCCACCCACAAAAAAAGCCGAAATAAAAAAGGGTTGGCAATTGCGGAATACCTGTATAGGATAGGGAGGGAAAGGCGGGCTAAACTACATATTAATTTTGAGGAAAGAGTCATGGCTGAAGACCATACAGTTGAGTACAAGTCCATTGATTATTATTCGATGTGCGAGAAGTCCAAGGATAAGATCAAGGCTATGCAGGATGCGGGCTTTTCTACGCCTTATGATGCTAAATCTACCCCTGAAGAGACTGAGATGCCCAAGATGGGTAGTTATTCCGTCATTATGATGGGCAAATAGCTGCATTAGGTGGATGACTGCCCTGTTCAGAGCGATGTAGAGTCTGCGATAGACTTTACTTGGGAGATATTATTCTTGTCGCCTTGGGAACTGGTGTATATTGGCATCCCTATGTCCGTGCTGGCGTTTTATGTATTAACCATTTACGCCATCTTTAAAGCGATACAAAAGAAGTATTCGTAAGTACTTACTAACCTTGGAGGCCGCATGGACGTTGATCCTAGCGATAACCTTGAAGAAAAACCCAGACGCCGTGGTGGCCCTACCAAAGCTGAAATAGCCAGTAAAAGTGCCAAACGGCACAATTCTGCCGGCGGCAGGAAGAAAGTTGGCCGTCCTAAAGGCGATGCTGGGATTATCAACGAATACAAAGCCCGTATGCTAGCTTCCCCCAAGTCCCGTAAGGTCTTGGACTCTATTTTCAATGCCGCGATGGATGATGAACACAAGAACCAAGCTGCGGCGTGGAAGCTGGTCATGGATCGAATCTTGCCTGTAGCCGCATTTGAAAAGGATATTGTCCAAAACGGGGGCAAATCCGCCATCCAAATCAATATCACGGGTGTCGGGGGTACTGAAATATCCCAATCAGAGCCTACAACCATCAATCAAACCACTATTGACGGCGATTCCGGTGAAATACTTCAAGATTGAAGAGTTTGACTGCCAGGAAACCGGCAATAACGAAATGAAGCCCTTGTTTCTTGAAATGCTAGATGAATTACGGGCCAAGTGCGGCTTTCCCTTTACGATTACCTCTGGCTACCGCGATCCTAAACACTCGATAGAAGCCAAAAAAGAAAGACCCGGTACGCATACTCAAGGTATTGCAGCAGATATTAAGGTCAATAATGGCGCTGAACGCTTTATTTTGCTTAATTACGCCTTTGAGATGGGTTTTTCGGGTATTGGCGTGGCAAAAACTTTTATTCATGTTGATATACGAGATTCAAACGCAGTAGTGTGGCTTTACTGATGACTCCTGAACAGCTAAACGCATGGCGAATAATCCCAAGATTGCTAATGTTTGCAATGATTGCTATGACTTACCGTACTGTAGAGTGGTTTATGTCCCTTCCTGACCCCAATCCTGAGCAGGCTGCACTGGTTTCGGTCATGACAGGGGCCTTAACTGGTGCGTTTGGTCTATTTTTGGGCAAAAAAGAATAATGGCTGAGCTTAACGTCAGTCTATTGCCGTGGCAGGAAGAGGTTTTTCACGATACTACCCGTTTTAAAGTAGTCGCTGCAGGCAGACGCACCGGAAAGTCCCGATTAGCCGCATGGCTTCTGATTATCAACGCATTACAGACTGAAAAGGGCCAGGTTTTCTACGTTGCACCAACACAGGGCCAAGCCCGCGACATTATGTGGCAAACCCTGATGGAACTGGGCCATCCTGTTATTGCTGGCTCGCACATCAATAATCTTCAGATCAAACTGGTTAACGGCACAATGATTAGCCTCAAGGGTGCTGATAGACCCGAAACCATGCGTGGCGTGTCATTAGGCTTTCTTGTCATGGATGAATATGCCGACATGAAGCCCGATGTCTGGGAGCAGATCCTCAGACCCGCCTTGGCAGACCAGAAAGGTAGCGCGTTGTTTATTGGAACCCCAATGGGCCGTAACCATTTTTACGAGCTATACAAGTATGCCGAGCTAGGTGATGACGAAACCTATAAGGCTTGGCACTTTACGAGTTACGATAATTCTATGTTGGATTCTGGCGAAATTGACATTGCCAAGAAATCCATGTCTAGTTACGCCTTCAGGCAGGAGTTTATGGCTTCATTTGAAGCTAGAGGCTCTGAAATGTTCAAAGAAGAGTGGGTTAGATTCGGGGAAGAGCCTGAAGAGGGCGATTACTACATCGCTGTTGACCTGGCTGGCTTTGAGGATGTCAACAAGAAACGAACCAAGAATACAAAACTGGACGATACTGCGATTGCAGTCGCAAAGGTGAATGAGAATGGCTGGTTTGTGGAAAACATTATCTACGGTCGCTGGGGCCTTGATGAGACGGCTACGAAGATTTTTCAAGCCGTCCGTGACTATCGACCCGTCAGTGTCGGAATCGAAAAAGGAATCGCCAAACAAGCAGTAATGTCGCCGCTTTCTGACTTGATGAAGCGGTATGGTACGTTTTTTAGGGTTGAGGAATTAACGCACGGAAACAAGAAAAAGACTGACCGGGTGATGTGGGCCTTACAAGGAAGGTTTGAAAACGGTTATATCACTTTAAATCAAGGCGAATGGAATGTTAAGTTCCTTGACCAGTTGTTTCAGTTTCCAGATGCTTTGACGCATGATGACCTGATTGATGCGTTGGCGTACATAGATCAGCTGGCTGAAGTAGCCTACGACTATGAATATGAAATCGAAGACCACGAAATCTTGGATGTGGTAGCGGGATACTAAAATGGCAGATGACTACAGCCCAGACCCGTTAATGGCCGAACAGTCTATTGAGGCTTGGGTTATTAACAAATGTGATGATTGGCGCGATTATTACGAATCCAATTACGAAGACCGCTTTGATGAGTACTACAGGCTTTGGCGTGGTCAGTGGAGTCCAGAGGATTCTCAAAGGGCTTCAGAACGATCAAGGATTATATCTCCAGCTTTGCAGCAGGCCGTAGAGTCCAATGTTGCAGAACTGGAAGAAGCTACATTTGGTCGTGGCAAATTCTTTGATATTGCCGATGATGTAGCTGATGCACAAAAGCAAGACGCTTTGTTTTTACGAAACAAGCTGTCTGAAGATTTTGAAGCCTGCAAGATTCGTAAAGCTGTAGCGGAATGCCTGATTAACTCAGCCGTATTTGGTACGGGCGTTGGTGAAATAGTCCTAGAAGAAGTTAAGGAAATGGCCCCTGCTACCGAACCGATTATGGGCGGTGATCTTCAGGCTGTTGGCGTCAACATTACCGACCGTGTAGTTGTAAAGCTCAAGCCGGTATTACCTCAAAACTTCCTAATAGACCCCGTAGCTACCTCAGTTGAGGATGCCTACGGTGTGGCGGTCGATGAGTTTGTCAGCCGCCATAGTGTTGAGATACTTCAAGAACAGGGTGTGTATCGTGAGGCGATGATCGAATCAGCTGCCCCAGATACCGATTTGGAACCCGATCAAGACCTAACCATTTACAACGATGACAAGGTTCGGCTGACTAAATACTACGGCCTTGTACCTAGAGATCTTCTGGAAAAGGAAGACGTAGAGGTAGAAGAAGACTCGATGTACGTCGAGGCAATTGTCGTGATTGCCAACGGTGGCGTATTGCTTAAGGCTGAAGCTAACCCCTACATGATGAACGACCGTCCCGTTGTGGCATTTCCTTGGGATGTAGTGCCGGGACGATTCTGGGGCCGTGGTGTCTGTGAGAAGGGTTATAACAGCCAGAAGGCGCTTGATACGGAGCTTAGGGCAAGAATTGATGCCCTAAGTCTAACTATCCATCCAATGCTCGCTGTGGACGCTACACGGCTTCCTAGAGGGGCTAAACCGGAAGTACGCCCCGGCAAGATGATCTTAACCAACGGAGATCCGCGTGAAGTACTTCAGCCGTTCAACTTCGGGCAAGTCAGTCAGATTACGTTTGGTCAAGCCGCCGCGCTACAGCAAATGGTTCAACAGGCTACAGGGGCGGTTGATTCTGCTGGAATCGCAGGCCAGGTTAATGGTGAAGCAACGGCCGCTGGCATCAGTATGTCTCTCGGCGCTATTATCAAGCGCCATAAGCGTACTCTTATTAACTTCCAGCAGTCCTTCCTCCTGCCCTTTGTAACCAAGGCTGCACACCGTTATATGCAGTTTGACCCTGAGAATTACCCTGTAGCGGACTATAAGTTTGTCGCTACCAGTACTTTGGGGATTATTGCTAGGGAATATGAGGTTTCACAGCTAGTACAGTTGCTTCAGACAATGCAACAGGACAGCCCTGCTTATTCAATACTGATGCAAAGCATTATTGAAAACATGAACCTTAATAACCGTGAGCAGTTGATTGCGGCTATGCAACAAGCGGCACAACCCAACCCACAGGCTCAGCAGATGGCGATGCAGGCACAGCAGGTACAACTTGCGCTTCAGCAAAGTCAGGCTGCAGCACTCAATGCTCAGGCTCAAGAATCGCAGGCGAGAGCAGGCAAACTGGCAGTAGAAGCTCAGCTGGCCCCAGAAGAGCTTGAAATTGAAAAGATCGAAGCTGTTACAAAGAATTTGAAGGAAGGCAACGAGGAAGACCGAGAGTTTGAGCGCAGGCTAAAGGTTGCCAATACGCTGTTAAAAGAAAAGGAGCTTCAGGTTAAAAATCAGCCAAAGCTAACTCCGCCTGACAATAGCGCGGAAAAAGAACTTGAGCAAAAGCTCCTCAATCAGTTGATGGGATAAGTTATGTCTGAGTTAGTTGTTGCAGCCGCCCTTGCAAAAATAGCCACAGAACTTGGCGATATTAAGGGAGAGCAAGGTCCAGAAGGCCCTCAAGGCCCGCAAGGCATTCAAGGGCCAACGGGCAAAACAGGACCAGCAGGCTTAAAAGGCGAAGCTGGGCCACAAGGCCCCCAAGGCCCCCAAGGCCCGCAAGGAGCTAAAGGGGCGGGCGTTTCTAATGTTAAAAGCGACAACATTGACGGAAGCCTTACGTTTACGTTTTCAGATGGTTCAGAGAAGACGGTTTCGCTTCCTGTAGTTAAAACAGAAGGCAAGGGCAAAAACAAAGGTAGTTTTGTTCTGCACCGTGGTGCTACAAGAATCAATGATCTTACTGATGTAAATGTTACAGATAGCCCGCCGTCAAATGGTCAGGCACTAGTATGGAATGCTGCAAATAATCGTTTTCAGCCCGGCACTGTTTCGGGCGGTGGCGGCGGCGGAGTTACCCTGTCATCAATTGGTGAAAGCATTATTCCAGATACCAATGAAGCCTACGATTTGGGATCGTCTAGCAAAAAGTTTCGTGACCTCTACCTTAGTGGCTCGTCTATTACGTTAGGTTCTAAAACCATTAGCTCCGATAGTGGCGGAGTTATTGTTGATTCTTTAAAGATTGGCTCTGGATCAGATCAGGTTACCTTAACCGCAAGCAGTGGCAACCTTTTGACCGGTGGGAGCCAGGTTAGTGGAATAGCTTTAACTGACCTATCTGTTGGGTCAGAAGCCAGCGCAAGCGGTGATGGTGGAATAGCTTATAACAATAGCAGCGGAGTGTTTACTTATACCCCGCCTGATTTGTCTACATATTTAACGTCCGTAGCATTTTCTGATATTGCCGCAGGCGCGGTATTGTTGTCATCAGAAACCTTTGCAGACTCAGATTCTCAATTAATGACTGCTGCCGCCATTGATGACCGTATTAACGGCAAGGGATACATAACTGCTAACCAGACAATTACATTAAGTGGTGATGTTTCAGGATCGGGGACAACTAGCATTGCCGTTACAATTGCTGATGACTCGCATAACCATGTTATTTCTAACGTCGATGGCCTTCAAGCCGCGCTAGACGCAAAACTTGCCAATCTTTCTGAAGACACTAGCCCGCAGTTAGGCGGCAACCTGGATTTAAACGGTAACGGCATAGTTACTACTAGCAATGCTGATATTGACCTAGACCCTAACGGCTCTGGCGTAGCGGTATTTAAAGGTAACGCAACCCGGGGGGCTGGTCAGTTTAAGCTGAACTGCGAGCAAAATAGCCACGGAATTACTATTAAAGGCCCGCCTCATAGTGCAGGAGCGTCTTATACTCTTACGCTTCCTAATGATGACGGTAGTGCCAACCAGGTACTTAAAACAGATGGATCTGGAAACCTAAGCTGGGTTACCCAAAGTGGTGGCGGTGGTGGTATTACAACAGGTAAAGCCATTGCAATGGCGATGATATTCGGAGGATAAAATGGCAGCGCCTAACATTGTCAATGTAGCTACAATTACCATGAAAACAGCCGTGCAGGCCGTTGGAACATCAGCAACAGCAATAGTTACCAATTCTGCGAGCAGTGGAAAGGTTTTTAAAGTAAATGCTTTGTATATTTCTAATGTTGATGGATCAGATAGTGCTGACATTTCCATAGACATTTATAGATCATCGACCGCATATCATGTTGCAAAAACAATTCGCGTCCCTGCTGATGCAACCTTAGATGTTCTTTCAAAACCAATATCCTTAGAAGAGGGTGATGCCTTGCGTTTGACGGCTAGTGCTGCAAGCGATTTGCAGGCCGTTTGTTCTTATGAGGAGCTGAGTTAAATGGCTCAATATCCAAGTTCTTCTAATGCCAGCGGTGTATGGTCTTTACAAGAGCAATACGTAGCAAAAAGCGGCGATAACTGGCCAATATCAGGTCATTCTGTAGAGTATTTGGTGGTTGCTGGTGGGGCGTCCGGCGGATCTCAGTCTGGTGGTGGTGGCGGGGCTGGTGGCTTATTAACTGGCACATGGAATAATTTATCTTCATCGGTGGCTGTTACTGTAACTGTTGGGGGTGGTGGTAGCGGTGTAGTCGGAAGTGGCGCGGTTGGAAATGATGGCTCTGCAAGCTCTATTGCTGCCACAGGATTTACCACTGTCTCTACAACAGGCGGTGGAGGCGGTGGCGGATACGGCCAAAACGGCAGAAATGGTGGCTCTGGCGGAGGAGGCGGTGTTTCTGGAACCGCTGGAGCAAACTCTGGAGGTACTGGGGTTTCGGGGCAGGGGTACGCCGGAGGTTCCGGTGGTATTGATAACAGTACAAATAATGATGTGGCTGGTGGTGGCGGTGGTGCTGGTGGCGTTGGTGATGATTACAACACTGGCGGTGGAGCAAACGGCGGCGATGGCGGCGTAGGCGTACAAAGCTCTATCACAGGAACAGCAACATACTATGCAGGCGGCGGCGGTGGAGCAACGCACCCTAATCCGCGATCACCGGGCTCAGGAGGCTCTGGCGGTGGCGGTGATGGCGCGACAAATGGGCAAAACGGGACAGCGGCGACAGCAAACACTGGCGGCGGTGGTGGTGGAGCTTCAGAATACAACAACACATCAGGAGCAGGAGGCTCTGGCGTTGTTATATTAAAAACATTATCAACTGCGTCCGCAACTACAGGTTCGCCAACGACTAGCACGGACGGCTCGTATAACATTTACAAGTTTACTGGCTCGGGGAGTATTACGTTCTAATGGCATATTTTGCAGAAATTGGCACTGACAACATAATTTTGCGAGTAATTGCAGTTAATAATAATGTGCTAGTGGATGAAAACGGCGATGAGCAAGAGTCGCTAGGAGAGACGTTTTGCCGCGATTTGTTTGGAGGTACATGGAAACAAACCTCTTATAATGCAACCATAAGAAAAAACTTTGCTAGTGCTGGGTATACTTATGATTCGTCTAGAGACGCTTTTGTTCCTCCCAAGCCTTATGCTAGCTGGGTTTTAGATGACGCTACATGTTTGTGGTCTGCGCCAAACGAGATGCCAACAGATGGCAAAAAGTACATATGGGACGAAGATTCTACTTCTTGGGTTGAGGTGTCATAAATGTTAATGACGCAGACAGAGTTAAATGCTTTGTTTAGCCAGGTAAATGATGCCTTTAAAGAACAATCTGATCGTTTGAAGGAATTGAAGCAACAATTAGACCATTTAGAGGAAAGGCTTGATGGCTACGAAAAAAGATCCAAAGCTGGCACGCGTGGGCGTAAGCGGATACAACAAGCCGAAACGAACCCCGAGCCACCCAACCAAGAAGTTCGTGGTAGTGGCGAAGGTGGGGGACAAGACCAAGACGATTAGGTTTGGTGATGCCAAGATGACAATTAAAAAGAGCCAACCGGCTAGGCGTAAGTCATTTCGAGCTAGGCACAAGTGTGATACAAGCCCACCTAGTAAACTGACGGCACGATATTGGTCGTGCAAAAAGTGGTGATGGTATGAAGGTTAAAGCACCAAAAGGCTATCATTGGATGAAAGATGGCAAAGAATACAAGCTGATGAAGAATCCACCTGGGGGATACAAGCCACACAAAGGCGCTTCTCAATCAGCAGATTTTAAGGTTCAGAAAGTCCATAAAGGCAAATAGGAGGCTGCTATGGGTTATGGAATGGGTGCGTACAAGTCTAAACCAGCTAAAAAGAAGAAGAAGAAAGCCAAGAAAAAGGCGAAGAAGTGATGCCTAAAGCTAAGTATTCTGCCAAGCAAAAGAAGCTGGCTAGGGTTGCCCCGCCAAGGGACAAAATTACTGGTGCTGATTTGAAGAGGCTAAGAAAACGTGGCAAGAAAAAAAGCTAAACCCAAGGCCAAGAAGAAAGGCTCTATACCCGATAATGTAAAGAACAAGGCTCTTTACTCTAGGGTTAAAGCTGCGGCCAAGCGTAAATTTGACGTATATCCTAGTGCTTACGCTAATGCGTGGCTGGTGCGGGAATACAAGAAGCGTGGCGGAACGTATGGCTAAGCCAAAAGGTGGTTTGACTAAATGGTTTAAAGAAGATTGGGTTGATATTAAGACCGGCAAGAAGTGTGGCCGTAAAAAAGCCAAGGGTTCTAAGCGTCCTTATCCAGCTTGTAGACCCAAGGCTGTAGCTGCCAAGATGACCAAGGCAGAAAAAGAGGCGGCGAAACGCAAGAAGAAAGGGCCAAAAGCTATTAAGTATGCGGTTACTGCATCTGGCAGAAGAAGGAAAAAGAAAGCCTGATGAATCGTGAAGATGAAAAGTATTACAACGATTACTTTGATTTATTTAGAAGCGATGGCTGGAAACAGCTAACCGAAGAGTTGACACAGAACGCGGCGGCTATTAATAATGTCGCGATGGTAAAAGACGCTGAAGACCTGTTTTTTAGGCAGGGCCAGCTAGAAGTATTGGTATATCTGTTGCAGTTTGAAGATTCAATAAACAACAGTTATGACGATTTGGTAGGAACAGATGATTAGGGTTTTTGACTTTAGGTGTGAAAACGGTCATTTGTTTGAAGAATTTGTAGACAGCACAACCACAACCCATAGGTGCGGTTGCGGCGCTGTAGCTACGAAGGTCGTTTCGGCGACTCCGTTCGTGCTAGATGGATCTACCGGGGATTTTCCCGGACGCCACATGAAGTGGGTACGCGAACATGAGGAAGCGGGACGAAGAGGAAGAGAAGCTCGTCGAGAGGCGGGCGAACTTTAAATATCTCCACAACCTTTGATAAGGCGGGGTTAAGTTAAGTGATGTCAAGAGCGACAATTATTGATGAGCGTCCAGATGAGGAGGACACCACGTTACCGGAGGGGTCGGCCGTAGAGGCTGTTGAGACGCCTGTAGAGGAGCAATCTCAAGATGATTCTGATGTACCGGAAAAATACCGCAATAAGTCTTTCAAGGAAGTTGTGCAAATGCACCAAGAGGTTGAAAAGATTTTCAACCAACACAGTGCAGAGGTAGGTAGCTCCAGAAAGGAACTAAACGAATTGCGGGAAGTGGTTGACAACTACATCCAGACAGAACTCTCGGCTAAAGAAGCACCTGAGCAACAGCAAGTAGACGATAGCGAAGATGTTGATTTCTTTGTTGATCCTCAAAAAGCTGTGGATAGCCGTATTGCTAACCACCCCAAGATCAAGGAAGCGGAGGCTTACACTCAACAGTACAAACAACAGGCCACTCTTGCACAGTTGAAGTCCAAACACCCAGAGATGGAAACGATACTGCAAGACCCTAAGTTTGCCGAGTGGATTAAAGGGTCAAAGGTTAGGACAAAGTTATTTGTGGATGCCGACCAACGGTATGACTATGACGCTGCGGATGAACTGTTTACGCTTTACAAAGAACGTAATCAGGTTGTCCAACAGACTGCTAACGCAGAACTGGCGGCTCGTAAGAATACTGTGAAGTCTGCAAACACTGGTAACGCTCGCGGTTCCACAGAGGGGACAAGGAAGAAGGTCTATCGTCGCGCTGACATTGTAAAACTTATGCGAGATGACCCAGAGCGTTATCAAAGTCTTTCAGATGAATTGCTGAGAGCCTACGCCGAGGGTCGCGTTAAATAGCCTTAAAGGAGATTTATCATGGCTACAGCAACTTATCCCGGCGCGTCAGGTAATACCGCCTTAACAGAAGCGGCAACATTTGTACCAGAAATCTGGTCAGATGAGATTATTGCCTCTTATCAAAAGAACTTGAAAATGGCTCCCCTTGTCAAGCGTATCGCTATGAATGGCAAGAAGGGTGACGTTATTCATATCCCTAAGCCTACTCGTGGTGATGCCAACGCTAAGGCGGCTGATACTGCGGTAACGATCATTGCCAACACAGAGTCAGAGCTGCAGGTTACTATTAACCGGCACTTTGAATACTCGCGTCTGATTGAGGACATCGTAGAGGTTCAAGCACTTGGATCTTTGCGTCAGTTCTATACTGAAGACGCTGGTTATTCGCTGGCTGTACAGGTTGACAATGACCTTCATGCGGCTGGTACTGGTTTTGGTGATGGTGGCGCTGTTGTATTTAGCCCTGCTGCTACTGACTACCAGCACACTGGTTGTTTCTTCAACGACAACGGCACTACCACTCAGTACACTGATGACACTCTGGTAGCTGGTGATGAGTTCACGGATGCTTTTTTCCGCGACATGATCCAGAAGATGGATGACAACAATGTACCGATGGAAGGTCGCAACCTGATCGTTCCTCCCGCAACGCGCAAAGCGATTATGGGTATCGATCGGTATGTATCATCAGACTTTGTTTCTGGCGGTACAGTCAACAACGGCTTGATTGGTAACTTGTATGGCGTAGATGTTTACGTTTCTGCAAACTGCCGAACAATCGAGGCGGCGGCTGATAACACTGCATCTAGTGTTGACACTCGTGCAGCGCTGCTGTTCCACACTGAAGCAGTCGTTATGGCAGAGCAACTTGCCGTTCGTTCGCAGACTCAGTACAAGCAAGAGTACTTGTCTACTCTTTACACCGCAGACACCCTTTACGGTGTCCAGGTGTATCGTCCTGAAGCTGGATTTGTTCTGGCAGTACCATCTGCCTAATCCAAACGGGGGCTTCGGCCCCCTTTCTTCTTTTCAGGCTGGGAACTACCAATGGCTAACTACACTAAGACTACTGACTTTGCGGCTAAAGACACGCTTCCTGGTGGCGATACCAACAAGGTTGTTCGCGGCACAGAGTTTGAAACAGAATTTGATGCTATATCGACTGCGATTGCTACGAAGTCTGATACAGCAAGTCCTACTTTTACCGGCACAGTTACCATCCCTACTGTTGATATAAACGCAGGGGCTATTGATGGCACAACGATAGGCGCTAATTCAGCCGCCGCCGGTACTTTTACAAACCTAACTGCAAGCGGAACTCTTAACTTATCCGGTCTTAGTGTTACGTTTTCACAACTTGATGCTGGCGCAGTTACACTTTCGTCTGAAACATTTTCAGATGTAGATAATCAGATTCCTACCAACGCCGCTGTTATTGACTACGTAGCGGCTACTATTCCTGCTATTTCAGAGGTAAACGATCTTAGCGCTGTTGTAACGTGGGCTAATGTGCCTGATGCAAACATTACTCAATCTAGCGTCACGCAACACCAAGCGGCACTATCTATTGCGGCTACACAACTTACAGGGAACATTACTGTTCCGGGTAACGTAAGGCTTGCGCCAAGTGGCACTAACTACACAGAGCTATACGGTAATACAAATGCCGGTGCAATTCGTTTTAATTGTGAGTCTAATACTCACGGTGTAACTCTTAAAGGCCCACCTCACTCAGCGGGGGCTACTTATACCCTAGAGCTTCCTAATGCTGATGGCTCTGCTGGACAACTGCTTAAAACAGACGGATCTGGAAAGTTAAGTTTTACGACTGTTAACGCTGCTCCGACTATCACTGCTACTGCCGATGGCGCTATTGCAAATGGCGACCCCTGTATCATTACATCCGCAGGAAAAGCAAAAAAGGTAACAGGCAGTACCTATCTAAAGGGCGCAGACTTTACATATACGTCAAGCGATCCCGGTCTAAACATAGGCATTGCTTACAATCCTGACTTGGATCATTTCCTTGCATTTTCAAAGGTTGGCTCTACCAATAGAGCTTATTCTCTCATTGTTGACCCGTCCGCAAATACGGTAAGTAATGGTGCCGCCGCTAGCATTGACAGTAGTGGAACTCAGACATCGCAATGCGTTATTTACGACACCACGGAAGACGTATTCGTGATTGCTTACGCTGATGGGTCAAATTACGGTAAGGCTTCAGTGGTCTATCGCAACAGCGGCACTACTTATGCCGCTGGGGCATTAACGACATATCACTCTTCAGCGACCGGCGACAATCGCCTTGTTTATGACTCAAACGCCCAGCGCACGGTTGTGTTTTACAAGACTGCAACAGGTAATGGCAATCTTAACGGCTGTGTATTGCAAGCAAGCAATAGCGACATGAGCATAACGGCTGGCACGGCGGTGGCGGCAGACAGCAGTGGCTCTGTCGGCACCCTTCATGGTGCTACATTTGACTCAAGTAATAATAAGGTTGTTGCAATCTACGAAAAAAGTTTCCGGTTGTATTCAGTCGTTGGCACTGTAAACAACAGTGATAACTCTATTAGCTTTGCTACCCCCGTTGAGTTACCAGCAATTAACAGTGAAGGAAATTATGACCCTTATAGCGCCACTATAGGGTATGACGTTTCCGCTAGTCGCCTTGTGGCGCTCACTGCGGAAGCAAGTAATGCAAATGAATTTCAAGGCACATTTCTGACCAGTGGATCAATAAGCGGAACAACTGTCACTTGGAGGCCGTGGACTTCGTGGCTGACAGGAGCAGATGCTTCTGGAAACTACTACACAATTGTAGAGCCAACTTTTGTATACAACTCTACGACTAACACAAACGTCTTAATCGGGGAGCGAACAACCGGAAGTCAAATAACTATGCAGGAGTTCAAGCTGGACTCTAACGGCGACCCATATTTTACATTAGGGCCAAAGGTTATTGTAGAAGGCAGTAATCAAGACCGTCAAAGAATGGCTTATAGCACCACAGATGAGCTAATGGTTTTGGGCAGGGCGAACGGGAGCAACACAACGTATTGCGTTGTTAAAGATCGTAGTGGCGCCC
>VMHT01097131.1_pt1 | contig 13546 bp, 21 predicted proteins | sample 4693611 | NCBI WGS metagenome assembly VMHT01 (sample SAMN12280063, study PRJNA550983) | marine metagenome | isolation source: seawater sampled from same location over 5 years 0.02-0.2 micron viral filtrate | place: USA: collected off the coast of southern California halfway between the port... ... | reverse complement strand
TACCATCTTGATCAAACACAGCAACCTCAAATGTATCAAAATCATCAGGTGAATTACCTGCATCTCTAGGCAAACTGTACATCCCAGGACCTGCTACTACAGACAACTCAATACCATTATCTAACATTAGTAACCCTTGGATAAATCCCTTACCCAATCTATGTTGTTTCCACTTTATATCTTCGAATTTTTTCATAACTTTTATTTTATTATTGTAATATTTTTATAATTAATTTTACCTATTGATCTCTTACCTAACATATCAAATGTATACAATGTAACACAGGTAGGACCCCATTTAGTAACATTCATTCCATCATATAATTCAGTATTAATTGAATCACTATTTTTACTCACTCTAAATATTTTTGGATTCATTCCATACTCACCATTCTCATCTGAACGATAAGTAGTAATACCTTTAACTGTAAATCTTACATCACCTTTTTGTAATTGCTCTCTAATATTCATATAACCTTTATTTTTGTTTTCCGGCGTTTTGCCTTATTTACATGGTAAATATACGAAAGCTATCTGCGGTAACCAAATTTATCCACATAAGTCTTGTAGAGTTGAGTAATAATGATCTACATTTGGTTTAAAATACTCAACATTTATATGATTAAAGTAATTTAAATCCAAGTAATCTTTACCTGATGGTCCTGATAAGTAAGTAGTACCACATACTTCTTTAACTAAATTAGCTAATAATTCACTTTTACTACCACTAACATTTAAATCAGAAGCATAAACCATAGGTGTATTTATATTCAATTTATGTCTACAATATTCAATAGACTCCATGTTTATATCAATTAATTTACTATGATTATAAATGTGTTCTAAATTAACACCAAAATTCTGTTGCAGTTTTTTAATAATTTTACTCTTCCAATTACCATCTACTACATTAACATCTTTTATATGTTTAGAAGTAGCACCTTTTTCAACCTGTATAGTAAACCACTCATCAATATTATTATTATTTAATAATTTGTTTCGGTTTTGATAATAATTTTTCCTATAATTAACGTTATCTAATATAATAAATAAATCAGACGCAGCCATTTTTTGAAAAAACCCACCATAAGGAAAATGTTCGGGTTGATGAATTGTTACAACCATTTTAATATTTTATATATTTCATAATGTTTATAATCATCAAATACATAATTTTCTAATACATGAGCTCTACCTATATTATAATGCTCTTCACTTTGTAAATAATATCCTAATTTTGTATATGATTGTTCATTATTAATATCATATTTGTCTAATGTTGTCTTTTTTAAATTATAAGTATCATCATCTAAACCTATAAAGTAATTAGGATTAAAATGTGCTGATGAAGGTGAATATATTGTAGTAAATCTATTACAGTATTTATACATTCCTTTAGCTATAGTAAATAGAGCTGTGTGATCAGTATGACAATCATTTTCATCATGAGTTAGAATATCAAATCTACTATTAAAATCCATTAACTTATAAAATCTATCTTTTAAATCATCAAATTTAGTATGTAATTGTCTTTGAGAAAAACCTAAATTAATATTATAAATTTTATTAAGTATATCTTTTGGAAATAGTTCCAAATTATCTTCCCATATTGGTAATTTTTTATCCCAAGTAGTAGCAGTAATTATTTTAATTCTATTATATTCTTTATGATGTTTAAAAACATAACCATAACAAGAACATTCAAAATCATCTATATGTGCTATAAAAACTATTAAATCTTTTTTCATTAATAAAATATGTCTATATTATCAGTACCACTTTTTCTAACTAACTTATTTTCATTCTCATCCCACTTAAACTCACAAAAATTTTCTCCACCATATAACATTTGTTGATATTTAATTTTATCCTTTATATGTGAAGGTCCAGTTGTTGCTAAATCATTATTCCAACTATAATGTATTGGGTTACAAATGTCTTCAGGCACAGCTATTGTTCTAACCCATCTGTATTCTAAATTTTGCCCACATTTACCTTTACTTGGGTTATTAGGACCAGCAAAACTCCAATGGCAATCAAAATAATAATGACTAATGCCACCATTTCTTTTAATCCAACCAGCAGAAAAACGTTCCCAATTATAATATCCGTTATTATCTGGTGTAACACCTTTAAGGAAAGTATTATAACAATCATACTCTTGATGATTCATTATCCATTCTAAATAACCTTCAGCTTGATCTTCGTAAAATTCATCAGCATCTACTTGTACCATTAAATCTATATCCATTTCCCTCATCCAAGGTATACATTTATCTCTTGTATCAAAATCACCTAATAAATTATCAGGATGAGGTTGAAATAAATAATCGATTTTACCTTCAAGTAATAATCTATCTAATAAATGTATTGTAGGACCATTTAAATTTTCACAACCCATTTCATTATAAAGTTTAAATTGACCACTTCCAACCCATATCTTTATATCATATTTATTTTTTAATTCAACCCAAGGTTTAATTAATTTTTCAAATGTATCAGCACAATTATAAGCTAATACTTGTATTCCAATTTTCATATCTTAAACTTCTATATGTATTAATACTTGTCTATAATATTCCATAAAATGTTCATTATAAAGATCCCAATTTTGACTATGGTTATCTATAGAATATACTTCATAACTTTTAAATTGAGGTAAATATTTATCTCTAAAATGTCTAAAATCTGCTTTGAGATTTTTATCTGCTACGTGTAAATGCCATTCACCAACTATATTTCTAACATTTTCTTTAATCCATGGTAAATTTACATCATTAATTAAAGCATATTCACCACCTTCACAATCAGTTTTTATATAATCAATTTTATCAATATTATTTTCTTTTAGTAATGTTTTAAAATCAACTGTTTTTACCATTTTAGGTTCAAATGTGTTAATACACCCATCATTAAATTCTATTTCACCATTATTATAACTTAAAACTTTATTTATGATTTCAACATTAAACCCCTCTGTATTCTTTTTAATAGCTGGTATTAAATCAATCATTGGTTCAACTGCATACACTTTTGAAGCTCTATCCATAACTTTCCAAGTAAAAGGACCTATACTTGCACCTAAATCTAATACTACATCACCTTCTCTTACAGGATAAATTTGTTCATAACAATCTAGTGTAAATATTTCATGAGATAGAAACTCATCTCTTACTACACCACTTTCTCCAGTTGTTTCATCAGTAACACCTTCCCAGATGAATTTTTGTTTAATTTTGTTCATAATCTTTTAATTCTATTAATTGTTCTTCAATGTTTTTAGTTTTGATGTTACCATTTAATGATTTATCTTTACCTAAATTTTTAGGCATTATAACTACATCAGTTTTCTTATATAATTCTTGAATTCTAACTAATAATTCATATTTAGAAACTTTATTACTATATAATATAGTTAAAAGAGGTGTGGTATCCCAATTATTAATAATAACCTTACATTGTTTAGCCCACTCTAATGTAGTAACTCCATTCCATATAGCTTCAGTATAACCATATACTTCTCCTTTTTGTGATAAAAACCATTCTAATAAACTATAATTTGAATTTAATTCAGGACCTATTATTGAAGTTTGTATTATTTTAGTTGTTTTACAATGATCCTTTATATAATTACTTGCTTGTTTTTTACTAACACCATAACTACTATTATCAATTTCACAATCAGTTGCAGGGTGTATAATATTACAATCAGTATTTTTATCTAACCAAAGAGGTATTTGCCAATTAATATCAAACTCTTTTGTTTTTTGAGGAATAGCTCCAATACAATTAATAATTAAATCAACATCATTAAACATTTCTTTATTCCAATTTGGAAATCGTTCATTTATAGTTTTTATTTCGTAATTATCACTTAGTACCTTATGAACCATGTGACCTAACATTCCTTTATGTCCTAATACAAGTATATTATTCATTTAAATGTGTTTTAGTTATAAATAATTTTTTATCCTTACATTGTATATAAGCATTAGGATAAGGATCCTGTAGTGATCTTATTTTATTATGTAATTCTTTTGCTGTATAATCTAAAAAATCACTTATATAAATTTCACTTTCTTCAGGTTTCCTCCTTTTATAAAAAGTAGCTTTAGATTCATCTTGAGATTCTTTTATCATATTAGAATTTAATATACGAAGAATTCCTGACGTACCCAAAGGAATAATTCTTAAAAATATATCTTTAAGATTACCTTTCAGTGAAAAATATTCTTGATATAAAATATCACCTGCATCTAATTCATTAGTCATTTTAAAAAATGTAACTGCACTTAAACTCTCACCATTTATTATTTGATGTTGTATTGGACTACCTCCTCTATATTTAGGTAAAGGTGATGGGTGTAAGCATATACATTTATTACTTTTTATAAGGTGGTCATCTATTATCCAACTCCACCCTATAAAAAATATAATATCGTTTTTATTAAATTGGGGAAATTCATCTCTCCCATCAAGTAATTTACAGTCAATTTCACTTTTTACCTGGTTGTAAATTTCTAAAGCCCAATCTCTATATGCACAAATATAAACCATTAATCAATCCATCTTATTATTTCAAAACCCTCAGCATATTTAAAATTACATTGACCACCTCTTAACAACGCTAATGCTCTTAACATTTCAGGACTTCTAAATGTTCTTACTTGTGTAGCCATTAATTTATATGCCTTAATTTTTTTATTAATATCAATAGGAACAAAATAATTAGGTTTAAATTCCCTAGATGTATTATTCCAAAGATATACTTGTGGTTGTTCATAAATTAATACTTTACTTACAAAATGATTTAAATCATGAGGTCTTAAAGCAACCATAGCAGCATCATAAACAGTTTTGTGGTCTTGATTATATGATGGGTTTGGAATATAAATTTGTTCTGGCTTAATTTCATTAATTGCTTTTTCAAAAGAACTAATTAAATCTTGTTCTACATAATGATTTACTTTATTAAAAAGTATCTCATATTTAAATTTTAATAATGATTGTACTTTATTTAATTCTTTTAATCTTGTATTTGTATCTGGTCTTTCTCTTACCCATTCTCCTTTAATGTGTGTTTCATCAAAACCACAGTAAACTACAAAAGTATCTTTATCTAAAATACCTCCACAACCTAAAACTTCATCATCAATATGGGGTGATATAACTAATTTTTTCATTGTTTAAAATAATTATATTTTTTTAATATTTGTTTTAAAATATCTTTAGATACTAAAACATCATCACTACTAAATTTATTGTTAACTATATTTGCCTCATTATGTAACACCTTAACACTATCTATAGCCATATTTTTATAATGCATATAATAAACATCATCTGTTTTATCATAATAAGTTCTAGATATTTCTTCCTCTGCAATCATTATTTCATGTAATTTTTCCGATATTCTAGGTTCACCTATATTATATTTTAATCCAAATTCACTAGCAAATATATCAAACAAATCTTTTACTAAAAACGATTTTAAATTAGGTACAACATTATAACCACTAACATTTAAACCTATCTCTATCAAATTCATAGCATCTTCAATATCAATCATGAAACGAGTCATTTTATCTGAATATAATGTAAGAGGATAATTTTTATTTATAGCATCCCATATTAAAGGTATTATACTACCTGTTGAATTTAAAACATTACCATAAATGGCTGATGACAATCTAACAAATGATTTTTCAGCATTTACAATAAAAGACTCACCAGCTATAAATTTCATTGAGCCGTATAATGTAGTAGCTGCCCTTGATTTATCTGATGATATAAAACAAGCTGCCTTCATTCTATTTTCCTCAGCTGCTCTTCTAGAGTTAATAGAACCATCAATTAATACTCTAACACTTTCTTCAACATTTTGGTCAACAGCTCCTATTTGTTTTAGGGATGCTGCAAATATACCTATAGTATGTTTAGCAGATGCTCGTTTTAATAAATCAAAGTTGCGAATATCACCAATAATACAATTTATATTTGGAAATCTTTTTTTAAGATAATAATGTTTTGCTTCATCTCTAGAGTAAACTGTTATTTCATTATGATTATAATAACGATTAACTAAATGAGAACCTAAGTAACCTGCTCCTCCAGTTATAAATATTTTTTCACCTATCATTTTTTTCTTATAGTTCTAGTTACTGTTGATTTTTTTAAACCTTCAACTTTAAGTAATAAATCAACTAATTCGTTTTGTAAATCATAAAATCCTAAAGATGTAATTCCTCCTATTTTTTTATTATCAATAAAATAATTATCATGAATGTTAATAGTTTCACCATTAATATTAAAATTAATATGACCATCAACATCATATATAATAAAATTATCAGTGTTTTCATCAATATTAATCTTAAATGCTCGAGTATGAGTATTAAAATTAAATGGTTCTATTCCCCTTTCACCAACAGGTTTAAAACCACATTTTTCTTCAACTAACTCAGGATGGATTTTATATGGAAAATTACTAATAAGATTGAAATAATAGTTTTCAACATCATGATATTTACTTCTTTTAATTTCGCTATGTGAAAAATCATCAACATTATCAAACGCAATATCATCACCACCATAACCATTAATGTAATTTTCTTTTGATATTAAAGGAATTAATTTACTTAAATTATCTTTACTTAAGATATTAAATACTAATCCTGGGAAGAATGTTTTTCTAGTTTCTTCACCTTCACCATTCCAATCATTAGTTACAACAACTCTACTAGCATAACAATCTTCAGGATCCCTCATTGCATCTAATATAGATTGAGTAAATCTAATATCATAATTAACAAAAGTATAATGACTATAATCTAAAGACAAACCTAAATTACCTGATATTAACATTTGGTTAAATACAGTCCACCCAGTATCTGGGAATATTGTGTCCATTCTATATGCTTCTTCTTTTAAATAAACAGTCTTCCAATGACACATACCTCTTTCAGGCCAAAATAATAAAGGATTACTTTTATCATAAACAAAATAATCAACCTTTTGTACTACTTTATGATGAATGGGTATATGAGAAACTAATAATATATCAAACCCATTATCTTTAATAACTTGTATATTATCATCTAATATCTTTCTTTTGTTATCATCATCACAATGACTAAATATTATAACTAAATTTTTATTTTCCATTTAAATGTTTGTAAAATTCTCTATGAGCATCTGCAAATTTGTAAATATTTAATCCACTTTTAGACATATCATTTTGATATTTTATAGGTGAATGAATTGTATCTAATAATAATTCAAAATCTTCATTAACATCACTACTTAAAGTTTCAATATAATTAGTATAAATATCACCATAATGTTGTTGATTATAAGCTAAAATCTTTATATTATTTGATATACTTTCTTTTAATACAATAGGATTACATTCATCAATTGAAGTAAATAACATTACATCCGACATTTTATAAAATTCACTTACTTCATGACTATGTTTTTCACCATGTATTAAAACATTTGGTGGTAAATCTTTCATTAAAGGTTCCCAATAATTTTTAAAATTAGGTGCTTGATTACCTACAAAATGAAATATATAAGTCCATCTATATTTTTCCCAAAATTTTCTAGCTAATTCAATAGCATATTTTTGATTTTTATCAGGTTGCCAAAGACCTACATTTAATATATGATATTCACCTGTGGTTCTCCAACCAGCATTATCTAATAATTCTTCACGACTTTTAGGATGAATAATAGAATGATCTATAGGATATTCAATTACAGTACTTGCTTTTGCATTGTGGTTATGATTATGGTTAATAACAAAGGCATAACCATCAGGTTGTTTTTGTTTATTAGTATCAATCCATTTAGTATGATCGTGAGGAGTCTCAGCTATTTTCCAAGGATGTTTTTTATCAAATAAATCGTCTAATAAATTTTTATTAGAATTATAATCTTTATTCACAAAATATTCAGCTACATCTTCAATGTGAATAATATTAATTTCATTTTTATAACAATAATCAATTATATTATTTTGTTTTCTAGCCCAACCATCACTATTTTCATCTCTAATGTATCCACAACTATAAAAATTATCACCTACTAATTCCTTAATTTTATCTCTTTGAACAGTATAATAAATACTGGTTTGTTCCCATTCATAAACAAATATTTCAATATCACTAGTACATTGTTTTATTGCTTCTATACGTTTTAATAAAAATTGAGGCATTCCCCCTGTAGATAAATGGGGTGCTAAAAATAAAACTTTCATTGTATATTATTTAATTGATTAATAAAATGCATTGTCCATGCTACTAAACCATTTAATTGTAATGCAACAAGATTCCACTGTCGTCTAACACTAACTTGTATAATTACACATATAAAACCTATAATAAATAATATAGGCTCTAACGTCCATTGTCCACAAATCAAAAACCCAGTTCCCATGTAACCTATTCTTGCTGCTAATCTTTCTACTGCTGTTAATCTTCTATCTCTAACTATAGATGATAGCCATTTTGGTCTAATTGCCATATAACGCTCTAATTGCCTCAGCAGTTTGATTACCAACTAATCTAGCCCCAGCATTTCCACTAGCATCTATTTTAATTAATGTCGGAACATTTCTAACTCCATATTGAGCAGATAATGATTGATCCTGATCTACATCAACTTTTTGTATGTTTAATCCTTCGCTTTGTAGTTGTTGAACTGTTGGTGCTAATGCTTTACAAGGACCACACCATGAAGCTGAAAAGTATAATATTTTACTCATTGTTTTTATTTTTATGTTTGGTTTTTCTAGTATATTTCTTTTTATTCTTTATTGGTGTAGGTGTTCTAAGAGCATTCCACCAATCTTGTAATGTTAATTCTATTTTTTTTAATTTAGTCATATTTTTGGTATGATTTTTCTTCTATAAATCCAGATTCAGTTAATATATTTATTTCTTTTTTAACATCACAACGTTTATCGTTGGTAATATACACATCTCTTGCTAATTCGACAAAATATTCTCCAAAATTTTTATTTTTTTCACATTCTCTAATATTATCTTCTATAATCCATAATTTAGTATTAATATTAGCTAATTCGAGATATTTTAATTGTAATTCACTACCATAATCATCAAATAATTTCTCCGTTAAAGGACTTAATTCATAAAATTCTTTTTCTACATTAATTAATTTATCTTTATTATCAATATTTTTCATTTTTAATTCTAAAATTGATACTTTATCTAATATTTCTCCATTTGATACTTCTATTTTCATATTATCCATTCTTTAATTTCATTAAACACTTGTTCTGGTGTAATACTTGTATGACATTCATATGCTCTACTTGTATCTTCATGTTCAGGACAAAATTCCCAATTACATCTTTCTTTTGCCTTGATTATTCCACCAACATCATATTTTGGATTATTAAAACAACCATGACATACTGATTTATTAATAATGCGTTTATAACTATCTTCATTTATATCAATTTCATGATTTACATCAGTAAAATTTGCAATCATTGCTACTTTTTTACCTAAACCATGAGCTAACCACATTAACCCAGATGATAATCCAATACAAAATTCAGCATGTTGAATATAATTAACAGTATCTTCTAAATTAACATCCCATTTCTTTAATGCTTTTTTAGGCATCCCATTATAATAAGGTTCTTTACCAAACATTTCCCACTTTTCAACTACAACAGGTGTTAAACCACTTTTACGTAGCATACGACATAATTCATTCCAATAAGGTGATTCTCCTCTAACTCTTTTACCATTAGGATGATTCCAATATTTCATTTGCATAGTAGAATGTATATTAATTACTACATATTTTGCTTTAATTGGTCTTTCTTTAGGTTCAACATTTAATATTGGTTTAATCCACTCAGCATTTTGATATCCTAATATTTCAGCCATACCAGCTTGAAGTGTTTGATAAAAATTGTAGTTTGGATTTAATATTTTATCAAAACCATTAACATGATCTATATAATTTAAATCAGGATATGATTTTTCAAACATAAATTTATATCTAGGATTAATTTTTACAGATAAATCACAATTATTGTCTATTCTATATTTGTCTACATAAGGCATAATACCTATAGTATCCCCTAAAGCATTACTACATTCTATAACTACTCTTTCCATTTTATACTTTTTAATACTTGATCTACTGTTATTGATTGTTGACAAATATGTTGTAATTTAGTACCTTTATAAACTGGACACCAATTCCAATCACCAGGATCAAATACATGAACTGGATCATTCCAACATTTAATACATAAATTATTAGTAATTTTAGTTAATTTACTAGTAAACTCATGTCCTTCTTCAGCAAACCCATTAATCATATAAGTGTATTTTCCTAAAGCCCAATTTAACCATGATAAGCCAGATCCTAAACCGATAAATATATCAGCATGTTTTAAATGTGTAGCAGTATCTTCTAAAGATCCATTACATTCAATAGTATTAGGTATATTATATGAATGAAGACTACATACAACAACTTTATATCCTTTTTCAATAAATTTTACAGATAATTCCTCCCACTTTTTAATATCCCATTCTTTACATCCAGCTGTTGCTTGAGGTCCAAATACTACATATTTTGATTTAATTGGTCTTTTATTATCTCCCATATCAATCCCAAAATTCAATTCATTAAATTCTAACCCTAAAATATCAGTTGCTGCTTGTTGTAATGGAATTATATTAACTGGGGTTGGATTACGTTCTGGATTGTCCCAATTATTTTTCTTAAAATCCTTATACCATCCTATATGATATTTAGCATAAACTTCTTCATTATAATTAAACCCAACAAAATCTATATCTTTATAAATAGGCATATTTTCAAACCATTCATTATGGTGGGTAGTTAGAATAACTTTACACTTGTATTTATTTGCAAATTCAACAGCATAAGGAGTCCAAGCTATAGTATCACCCATTGCTTTAGAATCCTGAATCATTCTTACTTTTTTACCTTCTAAGTTAAATTTATCAATAGTTTTACCATCTATTTTAATAACCCAATTAGTAAACCACTCTCTACTACAAGCAGTCCACATATTATTTTTAATAGTGTCAGAATGTATTACCTTTTTAGTAGAATCGTCTATAAATTCAACTAAATATTCACCATTTTCATCACCATCAATAAAAACTCTAGGAGAACCTGTATATGTTATAGTAACTTTATTTTTACCTAACATAATATTTTTATCTATATTATTAAATCCATCTATCTTTATAATACTATTAACAACATCATTAACACTAGAATGACATAAAAATTCATCATAACCTTCCCTACAATCTGTTAGAGGAGGTATTCCATGTATATCATTATGTTCTTTTAACCCATATTTTAAATTACTACCACAAGCTATAGTACAACTACCACTAATATATTGATACTTATAATCTTGGCTTCCATTTCTCCAAGGTGCTCTTAATTTATGATTTAATGAGCTACCTAATTGTATTATATTACAATCTGTAGTTCCAGCTACGTGTAAAATACCACTATCCATAGTAATAACACAAAAAGCTTTATTCATTAACCATCTTAATTCTGGTATTGTAGTTTTATTAATTAAATTTATCCCTCCTTTAATATCAAATACATCTTTAGGTACAAAACCACCACCATCACTATTCCATTCTTTTTGACCTATATCGTTCCCAACAATAACAACATCTAAACCAAGACCAATAATTTGATTAGTTAAATTTTGCCATTTATCACCATCCCATGTTCTAGAATCCCATGTTTTTGATGGATGAATAATAATATAATTATCAGATTCAATTGTATATTCTTTCTCACAATATAAATCACAATTCATTTCATCACCAGTTAAAGATATACCAAGATCCCAAGCATGAAATTGTCTTATATCTATAGCATTATGTTTTTTTTCAATATTACCTCGAAGATCTTTGTGAAAAGTTTCATGAACTATATAACCATCAGTACTATCCCCATGATTTTTACATTCTAATACATTAGGATGACCTATTAATAAATGAGACCAATCATTAAATACAGTAATTGGTCTGTCATACATTTTAGATAACTTATTTATAGTAGGAATAGCACAAATACTATCTCCCAAAGCAAAAGTATGCATTTGAATGGCTATCTTATCCTCCATTTATATTACATTAATTTAGGGATCCTAAATTTTAATATAGGATTACCATTAACTGTAGGTTGACCTAATTCATCTATACCAATTTCTTTTACTTTAATTGGTTTATTTCTAAATTTACCAACCATTATTGTATCACCTATTTTAATAGGAATAACAAAATGATCATCTTTATAAGTTGCGGGCATATTTTTTTAATTTATTAAACGTATCTACATTAATTCCTTGTAAATCTGCTACATGAAAATACAAATCTTCAGTTGTACCTCCAAATTCCTCCATAATATCTACTAATTTATCCTTACTAAATTTAAATTCTTTACATAATTTAGTTTTAAAATCATCTATTCTATCAAATTCAGTTTTCATACCATCTTCATACAACGCTTTCCATCGCTTTCTCGCGCGTTTTTCGATGTCTAAATAAAGCATATCATTTTCATAATTATCTCCTTTATAATTTGATATAAATTCTTTTTGTTCATCACGCATCCATTCTAATTCCCACTCAGCTTGTTGAAAATATTCTGGATATTCATAATCCCCATTTCTTATTTTATCAAGTAGTGTTGCTTTATATGGTAATGATTTATGAATTCTAAATCGTCTCCACCAATAAAATGGTGTTCGTTTTCTATGTGTTGGTTTTCTTGGTGCTTTCATTTTACTCCTAGATATTTTTTATATTTTGGATCCATTTTATCATAATACTTAGTTTTTAATATAGTATCATGTGCTTTTTTAATTTCTTTTTTATTATTTATTAAAACTAAAAAACAAGGCGCTAAAGATCTAGCATTAAACCCATCTACTTCTAAGTCATCATCAGGATTAATACATAATGCTTTCCATTCACTTTTATCTAATGCTTTTAATATATTATTTAAAAATTTTTGATATTTTTTAGTATTTCTTTCACCTAACTCACCATTTTGTATAAAAACTGCTGAATTCTTACCAGATTCTATAAACTTATGTATACACATTATAAAATCATTTGATTCTGATAAAGTATCTAAATAAATATTATTACTTTCACGTTCTTGTTTAGCAAAAGGACAGGCAGGCATACCATTATATTCATCTCTTGGTACTTCTAAAACATCTTTTATGTAACTTAATACTTTTTCTTTCATAAATCCCAAACACTTTTACGTTTGTATTTAACCCATTTATAATTAATCCAATTGATGATTTTTAAAACCATCTCCACTTAAGTTTTACAATACCTAAATAAAGATTAAACTCAGCCCAATCTTCTTCTAAAACATCATTTCTACCATAAAAAGTAGCTCCAAATAACATTCCATCTCCAATTGAGACAATTTCAAAATCATATTTAACTCCCTCCATTATTATTTATTTTTAATTATT
>VMHT01164693.1_pt1 | contig 13549 bp, 19 predicted proteins | sample 4693611 | NCBI WGS metagenome assembly VMHT01 (sample SAMN12280063, study PRJNA550983) | marine metagenome | isolation source: seawater sampled from same location over 5 years 0.02-0.2 micron viral filtrate | place: USA: collected off the coast of southern California halfway between the port... ... | reverse complement strand
GTGAACCTGCTGATATGAATATTGCAGATAATAAAGCACCGCTTGTAGCTGCTAATAGTTCTACCACTTTGCCTATATAGGGTTCTATAGCTATTATGACAGAAAAAAGAGTTATGCAAGCAGAAAGCTCAAAAAAAATTAAAGAACTTGATGATGAAAAACCTGATTATCAAGAAAAAATTACTTTTCTAATTTCTACGGTTGCACAAGGTTTTATTCTCGCCTGGTGTCTATTAGTTTTATCTTTAGGATATATAAAGTTACCTAATAAACTATTTGGAATAGATATACCTGACCAGCCTAGAGTAGATAGTACATTTGCTGCTGGTTTACTTGGAAATATATTAGGTGGTTTAGGTATTAGTGTTAATGCTGCACAAGGTGCAAAGAAAAAAAAGAAAGAAGAAGAAAAAGGTACTATAAATAACAATGATAGTGCTTATCAAACTATTATTATTAAGCAGCCAATAGAGCTAATAACAACTAAACCACAAGTTATTAAGGTTGACCCAAAAAAATGAAAAAACTTCTACCATTATTGCTTCTTGCAATTACCCCTGCCTGTTATGCTAATTTATCGCATAGTATAAATCAGTCAATAAAACTAACTGTAGGTGGTGCTACAACTTCTTCAGATCGCATTGGTAGCAGTTACAGCGTAAGCGGTACAGGTGTGGATACAACTTATACTGCAGGTGGTAATGCAGTTGCTAATGGTGTAGGTTCATTAACCATCTCATCAGGAATAGGTACAGCACCAGATTTAACAGTCACACAAGACGTACCAGCCAATAGCTTCAGTTTTAGTCAGTCATTTACCCAAGCGGATGCTATAGCAGGGTCAGCAGTTACTACAGGTGATACCGCAAACTTTTCTGACCTAACAAGTGTTGCAGGTGGTACTGCAGGGAATTTAGCAGGTACGATTACATCAGCAGGTGCAATTTCATTAACAGCAGGGGGGGCTAATACAGAAGCGGTAGGGCAAGTAATAACAACATTAATAGTTGAATAATAAAATTATGTATAGGCTTTTTTGGCTCTATGTATTTTGTACTGCACCAACTTATGCAGGTAGTATTATTCCTAATTTTCAACAGGGGGTTCTACAGCAACACGTAGAAACCAAAAGTACAATAGTAGAAGATATAAAAAGCTTTGATATAAGGAATGGTTACCAGCTTACAATCGGTGGTGAAAATGTACAAAGTTCCACAGGTAATGTAGCCCCTGCAGGTTGGACTAAAGTTAATACAACAGTAGAAGGTGTGGGTACAACATTTGTTTCACCAAATCTAGATAATAAGCCTAATTTCAGCGTTATAAATGCAGGTGAAAGTTTTATGTATTATGAGACATTAGAAACACCAGGAATTACTAATTACACACATGTTACTAGGCAAACAACCATAGAAAGTATTTCTGATAGCACCAGTACCTTTAGTCAATGAAAAGATATTTATTATTACTGCTTATATTTAATAACCCTGTTTTTGCAAATTCAATAAATACAACAAGTAATAGTTCTGGTTCGGTTGTTAATCAAGCTGTACAAGTGGTTCCCTCTAGGCAGTTTCAGTACCAGATGAACACAATTAGCTGTCAAGGTGCAACATTAAATATTTCTCCTTTTGTTTCTACTACCTATGGTTTTGCTTCACCTTATGAACCATATTTTAATAGACCTGTTTATAGTACTAGAGATATTGAAGGTGACTTTGATGATAGTAATAAGGCAATAGGTGATGGTGATGTAGATGCAGGGCATAGAGGTGAGGTTTTATATTTTGAACAGGTACGTACAGGAATGAGGTCAAGTAATACTTCTATTAATGGTGGTATTACAGCTACGTTTAGTATTCCATTAGATCGAGAACCTATAAAACAATGTCGCAAAGCTATGGAAAAACAAAATGAATTATATGAAGCGTCACTTGCAGCAAAAAGGTTAAATTATGAAATGAGTAGAGCAAAAACTTGTGCAGATAATTTTAAACAGGGCTTTAGATTCAAGGCAGGTACACCAATGGCAAAAATATGTTCTGATATAGAAATTATTGAAGCTACTAATTTAGAACACGTACATGAAATTAAGAATTAAGTTTAGATTTTAATGGTTTTTTACCTGTAAATTTTGTACCTTTTTTACCTACAGCCTTTTTAGCAGCACCTATAAGTTTTTTGAATACAGGTTTTAGTATTCTGTTAAGAATAGGTGTTAAGGTTGCTGCAGTTGTTGCCACTATTGTTATTGCAAAAGTTGTAGATACTGTATTCATTGAAGGTAAATATTTTTCTACTGCATTTGTTGGTTCATACTGCACCACACATTCTTTTGTTTCTTCTATATATTTAAAACCTATAACTTTTTCTGTACCTTTTGCATTTAGATCACCTATACGTGGGTTATTTTTTTTAGGGTCAGGGCATGGTGGTTGTTTTTCTTCTGGTATTTTTGGTACTTCTGGTGTTTCTGCTTCTGCTATAGGTGGTTCTACGTTTGTAGGTGGTTCTGCTTCCTGTATTGGTACTAAATCCTTTGCATTATATTGTAGGGGTTCATAGAAGGGTATAGGACAGTTTATAACAACATTACCTGCAGGGTCATCTGTAAATAGTTGTGTATTTTTTGTACCATCAGTTCTAACAGTTGCACATGGCATATTAAAAGTTGGTGGTAACATTCTTGTTACATGAGTAGTTGTAGGTAAGGTTGTCTGGTTAGGTATTACAACATCAGATATACGTGGTATTGATGCACTAGGTATTATGTTAATTTCTGGCAAGTTATAAACTTATAGAAGTTTTAGATAAAGGTGAAGGTGGTGCTGTAAATTTTGGAATATTACCTTTTATTGCACCTGGTAATGCATTTTCAAGATTACCCATAATTTTATTTTTTAGATACTTTTCAAATTTTGGTGATGTAAGCCACCTGTAACCTATAAATGTACCTACAAGGCTACTAGATATAAGTAGGAAAGAAAGTATACTTAAAATGTTTATAATCTTTTGCATGATAAGAGAAGCGTTTTTAAAAGCATTAGTACCTGTAACTATTATACTATTTATGGCTTTATGTGCTATTGCACCATTATGGGTGAGTATGTCATTAATGACAAAACAAATAGAAAAACATAAGGTTAATTAATCAGCGGCTTCGGCTGTGTTTCCCTCAGAAACCCACAATAAATAGGCTTGATAATCGGTGTTTGCTTCGTCAAATGGTATGACTGCACTATCAGCAATCCTAAAAATAGCTTGTACTACTATTGTTTCTGTCGTACCATCTTTTTTCTCTCTAATTTCATTTGCAAATTTTTTATACATAATTAAAGCTCCGCTGATGCACTAGCTACACCATAAATGTATTTACTATTACCTGATGCTACTACTGTGTTACCTCTTATGCCAGCTTGATATGGTTTTCCTGTAGTGTTACCTGTCACAACAGTAACCGAACTAACAAAATTTTCGTCAGAACTTATCAAAGTCATAGTAGGATTAGTTCGTTTCTTTGTTCTAAATATTAAAGGTATTTCTACATATCCTGAATGAGTGGATTCAACAGTAAAGACACGCCCTGTTGCACATATTTCAAAATATCTTTCACATAAAGCAAGCTCCTGACTGAATGATTTAAATTCAAAATCTGTTACCACGCTGCCTACTTCTAATTGAACTCCTGTAAGAAAAAAGTCATTTGAAGTACTATCCATTGCATTTACTTGAGAACTAGAAGCTCTATTTGCATTTGTTCCAGTTCCCCATGCACTACTTTGTAATGTTCCAGAAGTAAAGTTTGATCCCCCAACTAACCAAAAGTTAAGAGCAAGTGAAAGAGCACTATCATTATCAAAAGTTCCTGATGTATCTGCTGGGTAAATAAGTGTATATCTATTCCAGTTATTATCTGAAACTGTTATTGGTTTACAACAAACCCTATTATTATCAGTATCTTCTAATTCAATAGTATAAACTCCAGTTTTTGTTGCTTTTAGATAAAAAGAAAGAGCAAATTGTTTTGCAGATGAAGTACCTTTTGCAAAATCCTGTATATTTTGTCCTTCAATTCTGTGTGAGATAATAAAATAGTCACCACCAGCGATTGAAGTATCTGCTGTGGTGCAATCCCATTTTGTTGAGCTTCCAAAACCATTTGGAGTATCTGTAGATTTCGTTACGGCTACTTGTGCTCCACAACCATTATTTGTAAGAAATCTATCACACGCAAAATATCCAGCAGAAGCAGTAGCAGATTGATCTCCCCTCTGATGGACAGCCATTCCTCCGTTTATAATCTTGTTTCTATTAGCAAGTTGACCACCATTAACAGATGTAATATTGGCAGTACACGTTCCATCAGAATTATTGACAGTAATAGCAGCAGCACTAGCTCCTACCCCTTTTATCGAATTTACCTTGATCTCTGACATAATTAACTAGGTTTTGGGTTAGCGTCTTTAACCGCTTTGATGTGGGTTGCCCACGTTCCAGTTGTATCTAGTTTACCTGCAAGCATATCTGCATACAACATATCCAATTGATTTCCATAACTATCATATTTTGTAGAACCATTTGTTGTTCTATCGGTTTTGTACTTAACCGCAAGTGCTTCAGCGTCTAGCGTAACTCTTGCAGCGTCAATATCAGATTGAACAAGAGTAATCTGTGAGCCGTCTGCCTTAAAAGCACCTGTATCGTCATTAATAACTACAGCATTTGGATATGCTTTTCTTATTGCTTCATGGTCTAAACTCATGCTGCTACCTCCGTAAGTGTCATTAAGCAGCCACCTCTCTGAGTGCTGTCATGACCTCTTCTATTTAAATATTGAACATAATTAGTGCTTGCATTATTATGACCTTGTAATTTATAGACAAGATTTGAACCTGCATTTTGACCATGTGTATCTACAAATCTTAAATTTAAAATATCAAAATCATAAATAGCAGTACTGCTGTCAACATAATAAGCAAATGTAAAATTCGCACCACTATAAGCTAATAAGTCTGTACTATCTCTTACTAACTTAAAATAAGCGTGTGTATTATGTGATCTTCCTATACATAAACTGAAGTCGATAATTATTTTGCTACCACTTGCTACACCATTTATTGTTGCTGTAAGACCAGTTATATCTGTAAAACTTGTTGTGTTCCAGCTTACTATTGATTCCTGTCTAACACTAACAAATTGAAGGGTTTTACCTCCCCCTGCTGCTGCAAAAGCTAAATTTCCTGACCCATCAGTTTTCATAAACTGACCAGCCGAGCCATCGGCCACAGGTAACTTGAATGCTATATCAGATGATGCTGGATTTGATGCTGGTGCGTTTAACGAAACACCATTTCCTTCTGAGTGGTTTAGTTTAATCTTTGCTGTCATGGTTAACTAGGCTCAGTAGGAAAGGTAACAGAACTCATATCTAAATTACCATCAGAATCTAGAGTTGGGGTGCTACTAGCTGGTAAATCACGCAAACTTTGACGATATGTTTTCCAAGCATCTGCAAGTGTTAAATCAGAACTAGCTCGCCAATCTGTAGCAGCTAATAATTTATCTCTTTCTACTCTTAATAATCTCATTGATTCTGCATTGGTTAATCTTGTAACCTCTGTATTAATTTCGGATTCTGTTGGAGCTGTTTCGCTTTCATTCCATTCTAATCCAGAATATTCATAACCATTCCAACTCCAACTTTTTGCTGGTTTAAGTGATGCTAATGCTTTATGTACGTTGTATAACATTAGGTATCTCCAAGACGTAGAAATGTAGCACAGTTTCTATTTGATGAGGAAGAACCATCTAGTGAAACTGTTGCACTACTGTAAATTCTAAATTTAACTTTCACTTGAGTCACATCTGTAACATCTACAAAAGTTTGACAATTACAATTACCATAACTATATGTACCTACATCTTCAATAGAGACAATAGAACTTGCCCGAGCAGAATAACTGCTATTGTCTGTAGTGATGTATATATCAAAACTGTTAACATCATCACGACCAGTTTCTTCAAAATAACCTTGCCACTCCACTTTATAAATTCCTGTAGAAGGGAATGTAAATACACCTCCACTTTCGGTCATTCCACCACTACCTGTAAGAGTTCCTTGACCACTACCATCAACTCTTTCCCAATTACTTGTTAAAAAATTTTCACCATTATTTAAAGCTACACTTGTGTTTATTCTAAACTGATCTGCCATTGATATTCCACTAGATATTCCAGAAATTTTTGATGCAGCTATTGCAGCACTTGCATTTACATCTGCGTTTACAATAGAGCCGTCAACAATATTAGATGAATTTATTTGTAATCCAGTGATTGTGTCATTTGAGCCGTTTAGTACTAAAGCCATTATGGAATCGTTACAACTGAAGGGCTATTTATTGTTAGTGTAGCATTTATTGTTAGAGGGCTAGCAACTAAAGCGTTATGATTTGCAGTTATTGTGTAATCACTATCCATTGTATTTTCTGATTCATGAAATATAGCCTCACCGCCTCCACCTGTAGCACCGCCTCCACCTGCTTCTGCCCATGAAAGCGTACCTGATGCATTTGATACTAAAGCATGACCACTAACAGCCGCATCGGTTGCTGGTAATGTCCAAGTTATATTACTTGTAATAGTCGCAGGTGCTTGGAATGCTACATAATTAGAACCATTTGCATCTGCTTCTACAAAACGTAAATCTTTTTGATTATCTAATAACAAATCACCTGTTAAAGTACCACCTGCTAAAGGTAGTTTCGTTGAGTCTGTTTGTGTAGGTAGATTTGTTAAATTAGCACCACTTACAGCGGGTAAAGTTGCAGGGAATCTTGCATCAGGTACAATGCCAGAACTTAGGTTACTAGCATTTAATGCAGAACCATCAATAAAACCTGCACCATTTGTAAGTTGATTGTTATTTGTAGGTATTGTTGGTTTATTTAACAGGTCATTATAATTAACTACATTAGAATTTGTAGATACAGCATTACCCATATAAGCGTGTGCTGAACATTGATAATGTAAAACTAACGGTGTTGTATCTGTAATTGCTATTTGTGTATATGCACCGCTAGATCCTGGTGTACCGCTTGTAGTAACGCCTGTTGTATATGCTGTTGTTTTATCTGCTTCTAAATAAAATCTCAAGGGATGGTTTGCATTACTGCTATCAGCTTGATCAAATTTATATGTCCTACCTGGTGTAAGTGTTATAAATGGTGCTTCATAACCATCAATTTTATAACCGCTACTAGACCCACTACCGTTATACCTATGTGCAGCAGTTTTACTTACAACTGTTACTGTTAATGTTTTGGTTGATCCTGTATAGGTTGCCTGTACTGTGGCAAAACCTCTAATATTTCCATCATTTTGTAATGTAAGATCACCTGTAAAAGTAGGGTTTGTACTAGAACCAGGATCTACCCAACTAAGATTACCACTTGCATCACTTGCTAAAACATAACCACTAACCCCTGCATCTGATGCTGGTAGTGTCCATATAAGATTAGATGTTACGGTAGCAGGTGCTTTAAATCCTACATGGTGTGATGAATCAGAATCTAAATATCTAAATTCTTTTTGACCAGATACAGAAAAATGTTCTGATGATGTCCATGAATCTGTAGCATCTAACCAGTTTATAGTTTTATCTGTTGCACCTTTTAAGGTGATACCACCTCCATCTGCCGTTGTATCTGATGGTGTAGATACCTTACCAATTTCTATGTTTTTGTCCTCAACACTGAGGGTAGTTGTATCTATGGTTGTAGTAGTTCCATTTACTGTAAAATTACCTGTTACAACTGCATTACCGCTTACATTTAGGTTAGTGCCTACTGTAAGATTCCCTGTTAATAGTCTATTTGTATCTGGTATTGGTACATAATCAAGTGATTGCCATGCTGTTGATCCATCACCTATTTTAAACTTCTTAGTATCTGACTCTATACCCCATTCACCTGCTAATAAAACAGTATTATTAGAAGTCCAATTACTAGCTGTATCTCTTCTTTGCTTTTGTAAAGCAGTTAGTGTAATAGTCATAAATTATGCAGAACCTCTTGCATCTATTATATTAGTTCTAGCAGGTGATGAGCTACTTGTTAAGGCATCTAATATATAAGTTCTTGCAGTACTTCCAGAATCCCCAGCATCAAATATTAAATCACCAATATCTATAGGTACTGATACAAGTTCTATTTCTACATTCCATTTGCTTACAATCCCATCAGATATAGTTGGTGGTGTTGCATATAACCATGCAAAATCGGTAACTAATGCAACAGGTGGTGTTGTATATCCACTCCATGTACTAGATGATAAAAAGAATATTTCAAAACTACCACTTTGCCCATCGTAATGTGTTCTTATAAGATTAACTTGCGTTTCTGTTAAATTATCAAATGTTAATTGTAGTGTTTGGTTTATACGTCTATTACCCCTTCTAAAACCTGTTGTAGCACCACTAGATGATGATTGTATAGCACTAGGAAAATCACCCTGCGTATATAGTCTAGATGTTGGAATTATTGAAGGAAAAGTAGCCATTATGTAGGTACGCTAATTAGCTCTATAGATGTACTATACCTATTTGGTGAAGATATACTAATTTGAAAAGATTGAGCATACCGCCATTGGTAACTACTACTGCTAACAGGTGGTGTAGAGTAACCAGCCCATACAGAACTAGATAAATCAAAAGGTACAATAGATCCATTTTGTCCGTTGTAATGTGTTAGTAATGTTTGTGCTTCTGTTTCTGTTAAATATTCGTATGTAATAGTTAATCTTTGTGCAATTCTTTTTGCACCTACCTTAAATCTAACATTACCACCACTTAAACCTTCATGGGTATTTTGAGGGTAGTCCCCATATACTAATGCCCTTGTTTCTGGTTCTAATGATGGAAATGTTGTCATTGTAAAACCGTAAAAGTGCCAGTTGTTATTTCTAAAGATATTTCAGATTTAGTATTAGTATCTAAAGGGAAATGTGCAGCTTCTATATTACTAACACCATCATTATCATAAGTAATACTGCTAACTTGATAATAATTTATTTCTGTCCTGTCATCACCTACACTATTTTCACGTTGTAATTGTAACTTTATAATATTTGTAGGTATTAAAGTTGTTGTTAATAACGGTGTAGAAAAACTTATATTGTGTGTGCTATGTTTTCGTCTTGCTAGCTCATATTTTGCATATAATATTGCATGGTTTACATCAGCACAAAAATCACTCATATCAAATTGCTCTGTAGGTGAATCTAAAGCACTACTAGTAAACCTTACACTTACTGTTTTTCTTCTTGCAACTGCTGTAGGTAAACATTCTGTATAGATGCAATTAGCAATAAATTCTCTTCTTTCTTCTACACTTAAATAGCCCTTTTTAAATGATCCTTGAATAATATTAGCTTCTGTAAATGTAGCAGTAGGGGTTAGTGCTGTTGTATCTATTTGATTACTACCATTTATAGGTAGTACTGGAGCGAATTGGTATTTACCACCTACAGATAAAAAAGATAAAAAATAATATGGAGATGTTTTTGTTATAAAGTCCACAATATTAACAGCCTTAGAAATTATGCCATTAAAAAACATACTGTTATTAGTACAAAATGTAGATAAACTTTGTAAATTACTTAGTTCCACAGGTGCAACTATTGTTGCTGTATTATTACCATCAATTTTTTTATATAGCTTAAATAAATGCATTGCTAAATCTATAAATTGATTACTAGCACCATTTGTATAACTAGAACCAGATAAACCTGCACTAAATAAATCTACTTTTACACCTTGTTCATAAAATATATAAAGTTGTTTTGTAGCAGTAGGAAAAGTACCAGCAGAAGGAATATCAAACAAATTACCTGATACGGCTAAAAAAGTAATATCAGCAAAGGATGAATTATTATTAGATGTATTTTGTATAACTTTACTTGTACCTACAGTAGTTTCAATCTGTACACCGTCTAACGTTCCACTACTTGCAGGGTTGCTTCCTATTGTTTGATTATTAACAGAAACAAAAGTATATTTAAAAATAAATTTAGTTCTACCACTACTAACCGCATTAAGTCCGTTTAAGGTTGATTGCGAATAATCACCCGCTGCTACTGTTGCTGTGTTTATTGGTGGTATTAATTCACCGTTATTAAAAGAAATAATATCAAGAATTTCACCTGGATTTCTACCACCTATAAGGGTTCCACTACTATTAAAATCTTGATTAAATCCAAAATTACCTGAATAATTAATAAAAGTTTGGTAAGCAGTTGTTATATTATCGCCTGTTTCAGCATCAAATACCTGTAAAGACATAACAAAAGTACTATTTGAAGTATCACCTGTCCCGAATGTTTTATATCTGTCTCCACTAAAATCAAGCCCTAAATCAGCTTCAATAACTAAGGCAGAACCAGAAGACGCTGGTAATAATTCTGTTAAATATGTATATATATCATTACCACAAAAAAGACCTGTACCTGTTATAGGGCATGAGTTAGGAGATGAGGCTAATGATGCTGCTGTACTATATATATGACTTAATGTAATACTAGTATCATCTAAAAAACTAAGTTTTGTTAAACCTGTATATGCCTTAGATTTTATTGGTGTACTTGCAATTTCACCTTGAGATATCACAAATAATAGTTTTTGAACAAAACTAGAAGTACCTGCTTTTATTAAAGATGGTTGCATCCAAACACCACCAATATTATTAGATCTTTTAGCAAAAACGATAGGTACAGTTTCACCAGTTGTTGCTATTTTTTGTGATACATCAAGATCACTATTAGGTTTTTTAAAATTATCTAAACTTTCATCTAATATTTGTGCATCTTGACCTACCTCTGATTTTTTTTGTGGTTCACTTGTAAATAATGGTCGCATTTTTGCACCACCGGCAATAAAAGAATATTTTCTAGGCATTACTCATTCTCCATATTGTTAATATAAGGCAAAAGGCTAGGAGGTACTACAAGTAAAAAACTTTTTATATTTTTTATTTTTTTTGTACCAGTTAAAACTGTATCATCAGCTAATTTATATATTCTTTTATCACTAATAATTTCACCAGTAACATCATTTACTTCACTGCCATCTTCTAAAATAGCGTTAATTTTAACAGCAAAAACTAAATTATTCATGTTGCTATAAACCTACCCATTAAATCACTACTAATACGCCTTGATGGTACTTGTGCTTTTTGTTTTGATATTGCAGGGCTAACTGTCCATGTAACAGTAGTATCATCAACTGATGCATTGTCTATAGTGCCTGTAAATCTACAAATAAGAGAGGCAGAATTAGAAAATGTATCTTGTCCTATAGATTGAGTATATAAAGATGCAATAACAAGACGATCTCCTGTAATTGCTGTATCAGTAAGATCAATAATATTTGCAGTAGCAGCTAAATTTATTGTTAAATCACTAATACTTGATGCTTCAGTAGATGCAAAACCACTAGCATCAAAAGCTAAATAACTAAAATTCATTGTTTGATCTATAGCTGAATCTGCTGTTAAATTTTGTGCGGATTGATAAAAATTTTGGTATGCATTGGTAGGTGATCTTTTACCATTACTATCTAAAACGCTAGATTTATCAGCGTAATATTCTAAAAAAGTTAATATATCAAAATTAGCCATTTATGCCATACCTAGTGAACGTCTAGTTCTTAAATCAGATTGTAGTAGTGTTAATGTTTGATCTATACCACTTTGAACAGCAGAAGATAAATCATTTGTAGTAATAAAATTAGTACCATCCATTTGTGTTACAGCACCCGTTGTAATGTTTACGTTAGGTCTAGAAATATAACCACCTTCTGCAAATCTAGGTATTGCTGCTGAGCCTCTAAGACCTGATAAATAATTTTTAGAAAATTGTCCGGCCTTTCTAGCTGGTACAACATATTCAGAGCCAGCTTCACCTGCGTATATTAGTTGTGGACTTGATACAACACCACCAGCAGCCATACCAGGGGGTGTTCCTCCTCCGCTACTACTACCGCCTCCTGTATTCCTTTTTCTTCTTAGTCTTGAAAGCCTAGATAATATTTTATTTATAAAACTAAGAAAAGATCTTAATGGTGCGGTTGCTGCACTAATAGCACTTTTTACAATATTAGGTATTACATTAAAAGCCGCTCTAATGCCATTAACAACACCATTAAATACATTGCCTACAAATTGAGCATAAGCAACAAAAGGGGCTACTAATACTTTTCCTATAGCAGCCATAGCTGCACCTATTTGATCTCTGAATTTAAATATTAAAACTGCAACACCTGCTATTGCTAAAGGTATAGCCGCACCTGCCAATAAAGGTGCAAAAGCAGCAATTAATCCACCAACACCTGTTACTAAACCACCTATAGCAGGTACTACAGCAGCAAATATTGCCCCAAGTTTTACAGCAGCTATAGCCTTGATTGAAATAACCATCGCAGCAAATAAAGGTACTATTGTTATTATTGCTGGTAAAAGTAATGCTAACCCTATACTTATTGCCTTTATTGGGGCAGGTAAGGCAGCAAATCTTTCCGCACCTTTACCAATAATTTCAACTAGTTTTGTTAGTGCAGGTAATACAGCTTCAGTAAGTTGTACTTTTAATACATTAAATTTTTCTCCCATCTGTGCAACATCATCATTTAATTTTGCCATTCTTTCTGCACTAAGTTGTGTAAAACCAGTACTAAGATTTTGTATTGCTTCACTTCCTTGGTTCATAATAGGTATTAACTTTGCACCCATACCAGTACCAAATATTTCAGCAGCTAAACCTGCCGCTTTATTTCTATCTTCCATAACTCTTAATTTGTCACTTATTTCAAAAAAAGTTTGATCTAAAGGTTTTAGTGAACCATCAGCATTAGTAACACCAAGTTTTAAAAAATCAAAAGCTTTTTTTGCAGTTCCCATTCCTCTTGATGCATCTAACATATTTTTTGATAATGTTGGAAATGCTTTACCTAATGTTTTAAAATCTGTACCTCCTAAATCCGCAGCCTGTCTTAATTTATCTAATACAGGTACAGCTAAACCTGTTTTCTGGCTCATCTTTTCTAACTGATCACCTAACTGTAAAGTATCATTTACTAATTTTCCTAAACCAGCTACACCTATAGCAGGTGCTAAAGCCTTTAATGTACCAAAAGCATTACCAGCCGCAGTTTTAAGTTTATTCATGGCTGTAGCTGTATTATTAGTACTCGTCTTTAATTTTCCTAAACCTTTTGTAAGTCCACCTATCTCATTCTGGCCTGTTACCTGAGCCTTAATTGTATAAGAGGTAGATAGATCCATTATTATTTATTATCTTTATTAAATGTTTCTACTATTTTAGCCTCTAATACCTGTAAGTCAGCAAGTATTTGTAAAGGTTTTTTTATTTCGTCTTTTTTCAATTCAAATATCCATTTTATTGCATTGTAATCTAAACCATAAATAACACCCTGATCCATTCTCCATTGAGTTTGTATATCTAAAAATAATGTAATAGCTTGCCAGTTCTCTTCTAATAC
>VMHT01164051.1_pt1 | contig 13550 bp, 8 predicted proteins | sample 4693611 | NCBI WGS metagenome assembly VMHT01 (sample SAMN12280063, study PRJNA550983) | marine metagenome | isolation source: seawater sampled from same location over 5 years 0.02-0.2 micron viral filtrate | place: USA: collected off the coast of southern California halfway between the port... ... | reverse complement strand
TGCCGGCCGTCCCGACCGCCGACGTTGTGGACCCCACGGGATGCGGTGATACTTTCGCCGGAGCCCTTGCTGCACGGTTGGCGAGCGGTGAGGGTGACCTTTCGCTGAGCGAGCTCCGAGACGGCTTGATGGTGGCCACCGTGATGGCCAGTTTTACGCTTGAAGCCTTCGGAACAAAGGCGCTGACCGGACTTGATGCAGAGCGCTTCAACGCACGTTTGAACGACTATCGAGCCATGCTCGGTGTGCTCCGTTAATCCTCGTCCAAGCGAGGCATGTTGAGGTGATTCTCGACAGGTTGGCTGGAGCGTAGATCGCTGAACGACAGTGTTTCCAACCGCCCTTCTTCGGTTTGGTTGAGTTCGTCGGCGGTCGCTAGAAGCATCTCTTCTCGTCTTCGCAGACGGTCGGCCTCCTCGGGCGACATCACGCCGCCGTGCTCTTGAGAAAGCGACCCCATCACGCGTCCGTTTGAGGTCCGAGCCGCTTCAGCGGCTTGTTCTCGTAGCGCACCGGACGTTTCGCTGGTGGCGAACGGGGACGAGCGTGTGAGTTCGGCTGCCCGTCCGAAGAAATCACTGGAACGGTCTCGGATGCGTGAGATGACGCCGCCACTGCGTCGCTCGCGTGGTTTCAACGCCTCCGTTCGTCGTGGTCGGAACGGCGAGTGCTGCAGTGAGGTGCGAGCTCTCGGTTTCAGCCGAGTTTCAGGCGGGTTCGGTGGCGTCAGGGCTTCGGGTCGAATCGTTTCTTCAACGGCCGCTTCAATCGTTTCTTCATCGCCCCCGAACAGTTCAGCGTCAAGGTGCAGTTCGTGTTCATCGGTGTCTTCTTGCGTTGGTTCTTGGTGGAGTCCAGGCACGTGAGCACCGTCTTGCCCGTAGAACGACGGGAGGAAGGTTGGACCATCGCTGGACGGTAATCCCTGGTACATCGGCGGGATGGGCTGGGGGACCAAGACCGGATGCTGGACCGGAGCGGGCCGGTGGTCCGGTGGGTAAACGGGGGGCGAGGCTGCCATGACGGGCTGGAAACTTGGGATGAACCCAACCAAGCCTGTGGCGGGGGGCTCAGGATCGTGTGTTGGCATCCAATCCGGTTCCAGCTCGTGAGCCGGTTGAGGCGCAGCTCCTTCCCCGCTTGCGGCAAGAAATTGATTGACGGCCGTTGGGACGTGAAGTGGATTGGGGCGATGGGTTGGGAGGGGTTCTTCCTCCCTCCACCCGGCGCCCACCTCGTCTTCAATGGCTTTTAATTTGGCTCTCACCTCAGCCATCGATTTGTTGTTGATCAGATGGTGAAACATGAAACTCAACCGATTGAGCGTGCGTTCGTTGCCAAACAGCACGTGCGTATCACCCGAAGAGGTTTGGACCGTCAGGGTCGGTTTCTTGGTCAGCAATCGTGCCGCGATGAGCGCACTCCCTCCACCGACAAACGCCAAGCGGTAGGTTGCCGGTACCATCAAGCGATAGCCGATCCATATCAAGCTGAGGCCAAGGACGACGAGCCATCCGGGTACGAGGTTCGTGGAATGGTGCTTCATGGTGCTGATGGCGTGGAGCCGCATATCGATGGTGGCGTTCCGCTTGCCTTCGATGCTGAGCATGCGCTCGTCCAAGGTGATTTTCACCCGCTCTGAAGGCTCGGCCAACCGGAGGGACAGGAAAAATTCCTTGTCCGTCTCGCTGGTTGGTACAGTCTCCTGTCCAATTTCGCGCATCCCAAATCGAAGCCGGCCGTGCGAGGTTATCAAACCACCGCTCAAGGCCGACTCAGAGGCGACCAAATGACGGCGCAGTACGCTCCGCCGTCAGCCATCAGCCGCCACGACCACGGCCGAACCCATGATTCGTGGTTTGGAATCCAACTGGGCGATGAGAACGGACGGCGGCTGTTCTTTTCGAATGAACAGGGGTTGGTCCCAGTCAACGGTCAAGACCTCGGCATTCACGGTGGCCACACGACCGACCACAAACTGCAAATCCACGCTGGCGTGAACCACATCGCCCGGGGCAAGCACTCGCTTCTGGAAGGGGGAGGTTCGTAGGGTGACCGTGGATCGAGCGTGTTGCTCAACAGCGAGGGGGACCGATAGGTTGGCTCGCTTGTCTTCAACGGGAGGGTGAACGATGATGGTGCTGCCCGTGAGGTGGTCTTCCTTCGCATTGCGAAGCGCAAGGCCGACGCGATCGCCGGCCGAGGCGACCTCCACATCGTCGTCCATCACCTGCAGAGATTTGGCGTTCCCGGTGCCGTTTGCGGGCAACAACAGCACCTCGTCGTGAACCTTCACTCGACCCGACTGCACGTAGCCAATGGCCACAAGTCCGATGCCCTTCACGTTGAAGTGCTGGTCCACGGGCAAGACCAGCGGCGCATTGGCGTTGGCTTCCAACACCTCTTGGATGTCGTCCATGAGCGCATACATCCGCTCTCGCAGGTGGACCCCGTCGTTGATTTCGAACGTCCATTCACTCAGGCCTGCTTGCTTGAAGAGCATCTTCACCTGGTCTTCATCCACCCACTGCCCATCCGGGGGGTTGATGACGGCAAGGCCTCGTTGGATACCAGCGCTGGCAAACGCCACCAGCACCTCGCCGAGGTTGGCGTCGATCGCAGTCACCTCCACGATGCCCGCTTGGGAGGTGGAGAGAGCGTTGAGGAACGGAGGAAGCCGCTCTGGATATTTCGCAGGTCGAATGAGCGATAAAATTCGGGCGCCATCGGGTCCGTTTTCCTTGTGGACGTAGGTGTGGACGTCGCGTTGGTCGGCAGCTTTTGCGATGCTTTTTGACAACTCGTCAGAGCCGATGACAGCGATGTTCAACACGACCATGAACCCGCCAGTTGGCTTGGCTTGAAGAATCAATGGGTGCTCAAGACTCGCGGTTGGCCTTCCGATCGAGCATGTTGTCGCGAATGGATTTCGCTTTGTCCCACTCGGTTTGCTGCTCGTCGTTTTCCGGCGTGAACTGAGGGACAGGAATGGGTCGCATCATGGAGTCGATGGCAACGAAAAAGAAGTAACCCTCGCAAATGATGTTCTTTTCCCAGGTGGCCTTGCTCATGGTGTAGGCCGTGACTTTGGTGCACGCTGTGTGGCTGCTGGTGTAGACGACTTGACCGGTGACTTCCAGCAGGTCACCTTGTCGAGCAGGTGCGATGAACGTCAGGGTATCGATGGAGATGGTGACGAATTCGCGATGTGCGAACTTTGCACAAGCGATTCCGCCGGCTTTGTCCATCAAGGAGAGCAAACGACCACCGAAGAGCGTGTTGTATGCGTTGGTGTCCTGTGGAAACACTTCCTCGATCAGCGTGACCGGTTCAGTTGAATACGGCTCCATGGTCCTTCCAAGAGGTTCACCCTCATAACTCATGTTCACCGCATTGGCTCCAACCGTGCAAAGCAGGGGCCGAGACGGATAAGCGACGAGATTTTATGGGGAGAAACCCTCGCAAGAACGCAGGTGACACCATGTCAAACGAAACGCACCCGAAAACCAAGCCTATTTTCTTGATGTTGCTGATGCTTCTCGCTCCTTTTGCCTCCGCCAACGTGACCACTTTTGGGGACGGAAACGCAAGCGTTGAAATTGAAATCCGAGACGGAAACGACCTCCAGAACTTGGTGGACGGTGCCATTCATCTGCCGGACGGCGAAACGGTTACTGGAGCGACGATGACCGTTTCAACAAACATGGCCGAACACGGGGCTCATTCTCGAATTGATCTCGAAACCACTCAACGAGTTTGGAACCCCGATTACAACAACCAACTCACGGAGTTTTCCGATGAATCCCTGTTCCAGTACGAGGACGGAACCCAAGCCACACCTGTTTCGTTGGCGGCGGAAGGTTTCCTAACCGACTTTGAGGGCACGACGGCGGGCTTCTCAGATTCGACCGACCCGAGCATGTTACCGTCAAGCGGCATCGGTTGGGAGCACGGGTCCCTTTCCGCCACAGACACACCGGCGGGCTGTTCATCGGGCGAGGAATGCTGGGGCACGAACCTCGCTGACTCAAACTACACCGACGACAACGACGACGGCAACAACCCTCCTTCGTACCTCCCGTACATCGTCACGATGACGAGCGCCGACCTCTACGTTGACCCTCTGCTCAAGTCCAAAAAAGCCTACTTCGACTCGTGGCACAACCTTGAGACCTCAGTCGGCTCTCAGCCCAACAGCAAGCGATTCTCAGATTGCGCCTACCTCGAAATACGTTCATCCCCCAACCCGGGCTTCCCACCCGATGACATGGGCTTTACCTACATCTCCTTCGACCAGCAAGCCAGCACCGGTTTGTCCATGGGCACCAACTACGCCCAAGGCGGCGGCGGTACTCAGGGAGCCAACTGGGACGGCCGGATTTCCAGCGGTTGCGCCGGTCTTGACAACGGCTCGCAACCGTGGAACTGGGGGCTTGCCGGTTCCTCCACAACCGCCCAGAACCCGTCCGGCTGGGCCACCATCGCTGTGGACCTGACCGACTACATCGACTCCTACGTTCAGATTCGCTTCGTGATGGAACACACCGCACGCTCTGCACAAAACATCGACGACAACATGTCGGGGTGGTACATTGACAACTTCCGACTCGGCGATTTGCTCCCGCAGCAAGGCAGCATGACCGTGCGCGGCATGACCCCCTCCACGCTTGGCGGGGAAAACCATCCCAACGGTTACGGTATCCTCACCTTGGAAGCCGAGACCACGTTGACCGGGACCCTCACGGTGGATGTGCTCGACACCAACAACAACATCGTCACGGGCAAGGACGGTACGCCGATGTCCGGGCTCTCAGGGGACATCATTGAGCTGTGGAACATTGATACGAAGATGCATCGGGCGGTCAACCTCAAGTTCAATTTTGATTCCGGGCCCGACCGACTGTCGACGCCCGTGCTCCACGGATTCAGCATTGGTTCCCGGGTGGGGACCGGCTTCAACACCACCAACGCAGGGTTTGCACAAATCGACGACGGCGTCTGGCAAACCATGGGCGGTGGCGAGCCGATGATCTACGCTCCAAACATCAACCGCCACGCCTACTCGCCGGCGCTGGCCAGAAGCAAGTTCAGCTACCCCATCACCTCGGTCACACCCATGGTTCAAGACGACTGCACTGAATCTCCGACCATTCAAATCACACCGACCGGTATGACCGAAAGCGTCTCGCTTCAGGAAGGCGTCACGACCAGCTTTGCCGCCCCGATTTTTGGATTCAACTCCCTCACCTCCTACACGGGCGCTTGCGGTGTTGCCGGGATCTGGTTCGACCTTGAATTCGGTCACCACGCTCGCCATCTCCGAATCGATGTGGCAGACGACGGTGATGTCGACTACGGATTCATGGAACCTGCCTTTGACATGTTTGGGCGCCAAACCACCTTCGTCTCGAGCACGGTTGAGAACGTGAACTATGCAGCGGACGACGCCACCTTGGTGTTGGACGTTAACGGTCAAGCAACCGGGGGCTTCTTCCTCCTGCCGGAGGGTGCTGAGATCTCCTCCGCAGATGTTGGCATGGACCAAATTTCAGTCCGCTCCAACAGCGACCCGATCGAAGGGTTCGAGCTCTCTCTGATGGCAGGTACCCAGTCCGTGGTGCTTGGCGACATGCCCAACAGCACGACGTTGGTCCAGGAAATGCTCTCCGAGCCCATGGATCTCAAAGGTGCACTGAATTCGTTGCTCAACAATCCATCCGTGGCAGGAACGCACCAGGACGCCTTTGGCCGCTACTGGGTGATGTTCCGCTTCATGGTCGAGTCTCCGAACGCTTCATCCGGTACGTCGCTCGACATCGTGGACCTCGACGTTGTGTACAACTATTCCACCGTTCTCAACGCCGTTGACGGTCTGGACCTTGAGTTGAACCAAGGCGTTGCGTTGTGGACGGGCGGTGCGACCGCAAGCGTTCCCGTGGCCGTGTATTCCGACACGGGTGGCGGCGTTGTGCTCAGCGATCTCAGCGTTTCCACAAGCACCGGCTACACCAACACCCTTTCCCTTTCGAACAACCCTGTTGGCCTCTACCCCAACGGCGACATCTACGAGGTTGTGACCACTCACGTCGTCGATCAGGCCACCGGGTCGGCGCTCTCCGAGGCGTGGTTGACGTTCGAGTCGGACGCAGGTTTCATGAAATTTGCATGGAGCGATTTCATGTCCTTCAGTGAGGCTGTCGATGAGAACAACTACCTCCAACTCGAATCGACCTCCTCCGTGGCCGACATCGCCAACGGGAAACAAATCACGTGGCATTTCCGCGTCAATCCAACATGGGACGACACGGAAACCGTACGAATGTACGCCGGCCTGACCGCCACCAGCGGCGTCAACGGCCTGCCCGACGCCGTTCTGCTCGACCCCGCCGTCGGAAATGCGGTGGAAAACGATGCGGGCATCGTTTCGTTCGAGTTGCAGAACAGCATCGGTTCTTCACAGTCGCTGACATCAGCAGAATCCGGGCAAGACATCAACCTCATCGGTGAAATTCGACTCCAGGATTTGGACGAGGCCCCCGACCCCAGTTCGTACTTCTTGGTGCTTGAGCTCAAGCACGTCAACACCACGGACGGAAACATCACCGTGGAGTGGGAAGAAGTGGCCAACCGTTCCGGCGTCATCGGTGGGGACTTTGACTGGAACGTCGACCTTGGCGCTGCAGCGGGCAGCGAGACCTATCGCTTTGCGGCTCGAGGCTACGAAGGCGGCGACTTGCTGTGCCCACCGGTGCAGTACAACCCCGACGAGACCTGCGCCATTCCGTTTGACATCACCATCGACACGTACGAACCCAACCTTCTCGACCTCCAGGTGTTGAGCCCTGGAACCGATTCCAACGTTGATTCCAACTGGCGAACGCTTCTCGACGACACGTGGGTCGTGCCGCAAACCAACCAGCAGGTTCGGATGTCAAGCCAAGACCTGCCGAGCCCTCCTGCCAGCCTTGACATGCACCTTTGGGTTGAGCACGACCACGACACCAACAGCGACGGATTGCCCGACGCAGATGAATACATCACCATCACCCTCGACGGCGACGGTGAAGCGCCCACGGCCAACTATTCCGGAGCGTACAACGACTACGCCAACGAAGGTTTGGAGGGCAAGGTCTCGATGTGGATCGAAGGCTACGACCTCGCCGGCAACCCCATCAACGGCGGTGGACCCGGGTTTGACAACGACCAGGTCACCTACGTGTCCATGACGTCGAAGACGCCGGTGATTCGCAACTTCTTCATCGAGGATTCATCGGGCAACGGATTCCTGAATTCCAACGAGCTTCAGTGGGACGGTACGTGGAATCAAACGATGTACGCAGGAAACACCTACCACCTGATTTTGGAAGCCAGCGACGACAACGGCTGGCGAGACGTGGATTTCTTCAAGCTCAACCTTGACAAAACCACGGACGCAGAAGGCAAGGTTCAGGACATGAACATCTGGTACTTCCCCCGAAACCAGACCGCCTGGACCGACAGCCCTCACCTTGAAATCGTTGACAACGAGATGGTCGGGCCCTCGATGCTGACCATGGAAAAGACGGCTTTGATCGACCCGTTCGAAGCCGATTTCATCCTCGACATACCCGTACGTATTGACTGGGGCATCGTCGGCATGGACGGCAAGGACATTCAGCCCAAACTCCAGATGCAAGACCTTGACAACCCGCTCTACACCATGCTCTCGGGCGTGCCGGGTCGCTACATCCAGACGTGGCGCTACAGCGACGGCATCCAGTTGGACTTCCGCACCGACGAAGTCAACAACCTCATGGTCACGCCGATGTTCACGGATGCGAGCCAGCCGTTCACGAGCGATGTTCGAGAGGGCTTCATCTTCGCCGGCGACACCGTTCACTTCACGGGCCAGTTTGCGTTCAGAGAGGGTATTTTCGACAGCGTCTACATCAACCCCGAGGTGGAATTGACGCTCGAAATCACCCGACAAGATGCTGCAGAGGACTTCAACAAGGGCTACATTGCAACACCCGGTGAGGTCACCACGCACGCCTTCACCGGTGGCGTCTTCAACATCAACATCACGGCGCCGGTGTTCACCAACGAATACACCTACACCTACCAACTGATCAATCTGCCCTCGGGCGCAGAGGACTTCACGGGTGCCTTGTGCGCCACGTCGACGTCCTACGGTTGCGGCGAATTCACCCTCAAGGTTGACCGAACACCACCTGAGGTGCTTTCAAACACCTGGATTGCAGAAAAGGGCGCTCTACCAAGCGGCAGCGACAACCGCATCATCGCCAACACGTTGTCCACAGCCAACTACCACTGCGTGGACGTTCAACTCCAAATCAAGGAGCAGGAGGCGATGTTCCGCGGCGATCTCCAGGTCAACTGGATGTTCTACAGCAACACCATCGACTACACGCCGTGGTCCGAATACGCCGAGTACTTCGGTTTCGAACCCTCCACCGCCACGCTCTCGTTGAGCACCCTCAGCGGTGGATACCTCGCCAGCGTTGATTGTCTCGACCTGTGGCCGCTTTCAGATGACCAACCCCGTGTGTTTGACGCAGAGGTCAATCCGGCGAACCAACCCACGTTGGTCTTCTGGGTTTCCGGAGCCGATTCCGCTGGTTCAACCGTGCGTTTGGGAGGAGGACCGCAAGAGGACGGCAGCGTGCTTCCCATCTTCTCAGGGCAAGCGCAGCACAAATCGCAGTACACCTTCATCGAAGAGAAGGCAACGTTCGAGATTCAGGACGTCTTGCTCAGCGATGACCCTCGAGTTGGGGAGAGCATGAAACTCCGAATCAAGGTGAAAAACACCGGTACCATGGCCGGTGTTGCGGAACTTGTGGTCAAATCGGTGACCGACAGCGGCACACCCGTTGAGGAAGGCACCGTCTCCACGTCTGAGCTCGACATTCAGGAAGTGAGTGACTGGGTTGACATCACCCTGGCACCGTTTGCAACCCAAACCACGGGCATGTACTACACCATCAGCCTCAGCGGCTCCAGCGACACCATCTACGACGGGTCTCAAAACCAGTGGGCCGACGTCTTCAACGTCCAGGTTCAGGCCGAGGAAGAGAACTCCAACCTTCTGCTCATTGTGATCATTCTCGTTGTGGTCATCGGTGTGCTGGGTACGGTGGTGGTGTTCCTCGCTCGTCGTGGCGGCGGCGCTTCCATGCTCGACGACGAATACGAGGACGAGATGGACGAGGACGTGTACGCCGAATCCAAGGTTCTGGCCCAAATACCGGCCGACGTCGACCCTGAGATGGCACGGGCCATGAAGGCGTTCCCGCAGTGGACGCAAGAGGAAATCCAAGGCTACTTTGACCAAGGGTGGAACGTGGAGTCCTTGCAGGATTGGATCAACAACCAGTGAGGGTCCTGCATGCCTGACCAGTCGTGGACCGATGAGGTCTGGGAGGACCCCGACGGCGGACGAGTCGTGATTCACGGCACCATGCCCACCGTGGTCTACCCCAACGCCATGCGCCCGCGAACCACTTGGCACGGGTTGGCGTTGCTGGAATCCCCTGATGTGGTCGACCTTTGGGCTCAGGAAGAGCTGGACGAGGCGGAATCGCACGGTGTAAACCTCACCCACGCGCTTCTGTCCGGTGGAGCGTTCGGCAAGTACACAGAAGGCATTTCAACGCTTGAAGACCTTCAGGGCGGACGGTTCCCCGATCCCGAACCTCGACGCTTGCAACGCAACGCAGATCGGCATCATCGCCCCGTCTTCTTCATTGAGCCGCTGGCCGATGATGAGGACTGGAGCGACTATTTGACGCAAGAAGCGCGGGCGGTTTCGCACTGGAAGAAACTCCTCGGTATGGTCAGGGTTGGAAAACGATGGAAAAAGAGCGTCAAACACCACCTGTTTGAAGCACGTCCGCCGCCGAAGGGGCAGTCGATAGACTACGCCAGCGCAGCCGTGTTGGCCTCGGCGTGGTGGGAACTCAGCGAGTGGCTCAGCACCCCTGCTCTGGCCCAGCGCCGAGACGCTCGGTACGCCGCTCGTGTTCGTGGTGCGCTGGCTCAACTTCGTCAAACCGAGGGTGACGACGCAACGCTCTTGCTGGTCGTGCACCGGCCCCACACTCAGGCGGTTCTTTCCGCATTGAAGGCGAACAACGCTCCTGAGGAGATTTCATCAACGGCGAGCGACTCCATCACCACGGAGGAGGAGTGAACGTGGCGGCCGGTTCAATTGATGTGCGCGTGGAAAACCAGCTTGTTCGCTTCGTTTGTCCCGTCCCACTCGACCACGAAAAGGTCGTGTCCGAGGTGGGCGGTCAACGCAACAGCGGTGTGGTCATCAAAGCGATGGAGCGTCCCCGCGCAACCTTGGTCATCGACGAGGAAGGCCGCATTGTGGTTCACGGAACGCACCGAGTCGAGGCCGCACGAGCAGCTGCGAAAGAATTGCTGCTTCGCATGGGCATGGACGACAGTGGACTCGTGGCCGAAATGGGGCCCGTGGTCGTCTCCTTCCAATTTGATCGTGCCGTGAACCTCGAAGCCATACCCGCCAACCTTCCTTCGGGCAGCGCAGAATACGACGCACGCCTCGGTTGCACCACCCTCACCGACACACGGCACAGTTTGACCGTTCAGGTCTGGCCCAACGGCAAGTGCATAGTTGCCGACGCTCGGCACCCGAACATGGTCGCCATGTCGGCGGTGTACTGGAACGGGGTGTTCAGCGACCAGGGCATCTTCGTGGACCGAATATGAGGCGATACCATGGTCTACGACGGCCCGGTTCTCGACAACCATTTTCACCTCAATCGGCGCGGTCTTTACCTTGATGCGGCTCGTGATTTCAAACGGGTCGGTGGTACGGATTTGGTGCTGGTTCACTGCCCAGACTTTTCAGCCCCTCCTGAGACACTTCAAGGCCACCAAGAAGCCTACAGCGACACGGTCTCCATGGCACAATCCGTTCGAGACGAGGTCGGTCTGGGCGTGCGAGTGGTGCTGGGCCCACACCCTGCCGCTTTTGCGCATCAGTTTGAGCGGTGGGTCACGGAAGAAGGCGATGCGGGGAAGCAACGGGCGGTTGAGAACTATCGTCATTCGATCGACGCCGCACTGTCGTTGATTCACGAAGGCAAGGCTCACGCCATCGGTGAAGTGGGTCGGCCACACTGGCCGGTCTCGGACGAGGTCTGGGCGCTTTCCAACGAACTGCTTGACGAAACGATGCATTTGGCTGCTCAGGAAGGTTTGCCTTTGCAGCTTCACGTCGAGGGTGAACGCGAGGAAACCTACCCGGACCTGGCAGAGCGTGCTCTGAAGCAAGGCATGGATTTGCGAAAACTTGTGAGGCATTACTCCCCTCCGGACGTTCGATCCACCAACACCCACGGGTTGACGCCGAGCGTTCTTTGCGGCAAAGGGGCTTTGGAGCGGCTGGTTGAGACGCACATGGAGGCAAAAAACGGCTTTTTCCTCGAAACCGATTACATGGACGACCCACGGCGCCCCGGTGCTGTCCTCGGGCCCAAAACCGTCCCCAAACGCACGCAGCAGTTACTCAGTGCGGGGGTCGATGAAGACATCATGTGGAACACTCACAGTGAATTGCCCACGTTGGTCTACGGAGAATGAAGGGCTGCTCGTTCGGCTCAATTCAAGCCTCATGCTCACATCACATTGATGAAAGAGAATCCACTCGTCTGTGCGTGAGCGACATGCTAACCACCCGCCGATTCGGATGTGTTTTGGTGATGCTGATGCTCGTTTGCATGTTCCCGCAGGCTTCTGCACAGACGCCCACAGCCCCCGGCGTGGAAATCGATTGCGCGGACAAAAACCCTGAATTGGACGTTCATCCACTCAACGACCCAACGGTCGAAATCACCTGCACGGTGACCAACCCTTCGTCGTTCCAGGAAACCATCAGCGTGGAGAAAGAATGGGATGGACTTGAGGTTGAAATGATGCTTGAGGACGATTCCTTTGACCTCGGGCCGGGCGAAGAAGAGGACTTCACCGTCACGTTCACGGGTCAGAAGCGCATGTCCTCCGACTTGTCGTACGACTTCACTCTGACCGCCATCGTGACCAACGTGGGCATGCTCGACTGGCCCGAAGCGCTGGCCACCAACGCATCCGTCAGCGGAGACTTGAACATCGCCACCTACGGCATGGTGGACCTCGACATTTCCGACAAAAGCACACGGACCATGACTTCCGGCGACGAGGTCACCATCACCTTCCAGTTCCAGAACAACGGAAACGACGACGACAAAATCCGCGTCTCCATCACGAACGCTGCGGAACTCGAAGCCGTCGGCTTCACCTTCCCCGGAGGAACCTTCGTTGCTGAGGACGTTTCCGAGGACGGCGTTTCCACCGTTCGTGAACTGACGGTACGCGCACCATCCGACGTCTCCGAAGAGGCACGCTATCAGTTGACCTTCCAAGCCGAGAGCGGAAACGACGACGCAGCCCCTGTCAGCGAGAGCAGCATTTCCGTTCAACTGGAAGCCAGCGGCACAGCCGGTGGCTTGGGCGGTGGCCTTGAGGAAGTGGACAAAGACACGCTGGTAAAATGGGGCAGCATTGGTGCAGCCGTGCTGTTCGGCCTCATTTTCGTCGTCGCTTTGGCTCGTACCATTCGGCGCCGAGCAAACGCTCAACCGGTCTTCGTTCCACCCGTGGAAATGGAAGATGAAGAGGACGAGGACGACGAGTTCGACTTTTCGGATCTTGACGATCTTTTCGGCGAGGACGACGACGACGAGTTCGACGATGTTTTTGCCGATCTTTGAGCCGCCGAGTCGGCTCGCCCTTTCTCGTCAGCAACCCTGCCGATGTGACACGATTTCATAGGCAACGCTCAAAGGCTTGGTGCAGGGGTCTGCATTTGTTCCCCAAGGAGGTTTTCCATGCTCGGTTTAGAAGGAAAAACGGCCTTTGTGTTTGGTGTCGCAAGTGAGGACTCCATCGCTTGGGCGATTTGCAAGCAGTTGGCTTCGGCGGGCGTGACCCTCTACCTGGGCTATCAAAAGCGGTTCATGAGCCGTGTGTTCAAGCTCAAAGACCAGCTTCCTGCCATCGGGGGATTCTATCCCCTCGATGTTGCCTCGGACGCCACGACCCAGGAATTCTTCACGGCGTTTGCAGCGGAACATCCCGGTTTGAAGGCGGACATCTTGGTGCACGCGATAGGGTTCGCTCCTCGCTCGTGTTTTGACCGCCCCATTCTTTTCGTCGAAGACGACGACATCAACACCGCCATGACCATTTCAGCCAATTCATTGCAGCGGTGCCTCAAGCACGCCCTGCCATACCTCAACACCGGGTCGTCCACCATCACTCTGACCTACGCTGCATCCAATCGATACGTGCCAAGTTATGGCATCATGTCGATGGCCAAAGCGGCCTTGGAGTGCTGGACGCGAGAACTGGCTTGTCACCTTGGCCCGGAAGGGCATCGCGTCAACGCCATCTCCTCAGGACCGATTCGAACCATTGCTGCAAGCGGCATCCCGGGGTTCGACCGCATTCTCGACCACGTGGAGGCCAACGCCCCGCTTCGA
>VMHT01030515.1_pt1 | contig 13550 bp, 7 predicted proteins | sample 4693611 | NCBI WGS metagenome assembly VMHT01 (sample SAMN12280063, study PRJNA550983) | marine metagenome | isolation source: seawater sampled from same location over 5 years 0.02-0.2 micron viral filtrate | place: USA: collected off the coast of southern California halfway between the port... ... | reverse complement strand
TTAATGCTGTACCACTAGCAAGTACTGAAGCTGTTCCAGATTGCATAGAAGCTAGAGTTGTTAACTCTGCATCTGCTATCTCAGATGTTGTTACTGAGTTAGCTGCAAGGTGTGAAGCATCTAATGGAGATCCAGCTATAAGTGTTTTAATTTCACTTACTGTTTGGTCTGCGGTAGCTGCTGTTTCAATACCATCAAGCTTAGTATGATCAGCATCAGTAAAGACATTACTATCTGTTGCTGCTTCTACTGCTGTTCGTATTTCAGCATCAGTTTGATCGGCTGTAGCTGCGGTTTCAATACCATTTAATTTTGTATGATCTGCATCTGTAAAGACATTACTGTCTGTAGCAAATTCAACAAGAGTTCTTATTTCTGCTGGTGTCTGGTCATCTTTCGCATTATCTTCTACGGTATCTAATTTTGTACCGTCTGCTGCTACATCTCTTCCGTCAACAGTTCCAGAAACCGTAATGTTTCCTGTTACTCCTAAGTTACCAGTAGCACCGGTTCCAGTCGTAACTATGTTTTGTGAACCAAAATCAGGTGAGATCTTAGTTCCGGCTATCGCTGCTGAAGCGTTTACGTCAGCATTAACAATAGTTCCGTCTTCAATTTTGAGACTTGTCACAGCCCCATCTTTTATATCAGATGTTCTTACAACCTGACTAGCTTCTTGAGCTGAATATAAAAGTTGTGTCTGGTTATCATTAAGATCCCCAGCCCTAATAGAGGAGCCAGCAGCATAAACAGCTTTCGATGTTTCTACATTAGTATCTCTATAGATATGTACATTGACTCCACTACCGGGTGCAGTATTGAAAACAATGTTTGTATTTGATATGGAGTAGTCATTATTTGTTTGACCACTTGTATTTTCAGTTTTTAGTACGTTGTCTAGTTCTACCTTGACATCCGCATTCAATAAATATGGAAATGTAAAAGGGTAACTAACTTGAGAGTTGTTACCCGCATAAAAATGTTCAGTTGTCGCCATTTGTTAATACAAACGATTTGTTATTTAATTGGCGGGTGGGTTTTACAAGCTATCTGCTATGTTTTGAAGTCTTAGAATTTCGTCTATATCTCCTTTAAGTGTTGCTTGGTTTATTTGTTTATTAAGGTTAGTTTTTTGTTGTACCTTACCTTTTTGAGCTATACGGCTTGCTGCTAACTGTTGAGATTTTCTCAACGCATTTCTAATTAATGTATGTATATTGTTGTATTGCTTTCTATCTACATCAGCTCCTGATCCTCTTGCTTTTTTGTAGTCTCTAATAAAGTTTCTACCAGCATCACTTTTCATTATCTTGGCTACTTCACGTTTAAAATATCCATCTTTACCCATAAGCTGAGTTATAGCTGATCTCTCAGCAGGAGAATATTCAATACCTTTACCATTAGTGTTTAGCTGTGGACGACCATCAAAACCTATATCAATTAAGAATTGTTTTTCAGGACCCATTGCTCCACTTGACTTAAATGCTGGCATGTAAGTATTCCATAATCTACCCATAAAGGTTTCAGGCATTCTTACTTGTCCACCATCAATCCAGTCATATCTATCTGGTAAACCATCTTTAGAAATGACGTTTCTGTTAGACACCAGAGAAGAAAATTCTTGCTCTAGTTCTTTCATCTGTGGAGTAAACAATCTAGACATCTCATTACGGATACCAGATCCGGGAAGTAAACCACTACCAAAACTTGCAGTCCAACGACCTATAGCAGCAGGGTTTCCAGCAAAGATATCAAACATAGGTTCTAAACCAGCTAGGAAACTTTTGTTAGTTAAGTTTGCACTCAATAAGAATCCAGCTTTATTTAGCATTACTTCTAAATCTTTATTATTTTCAAGAGTGTCAAAGTTATCCATAACGTCAGCAGTAAAAGCAATCCAGTCACTAATAGCTCCTAGACCTTCGTAGCTGTACCATTTACCATCCCAACCTTGATAACTTCTAGGTGTCCAACCAAGTTCTCTTCTTGTTCTTTGAGTTGTTTTATCATAATGACCATTGCCATGTAGACGATCTGTAGTCATCAAACCAATTGCAGAGAAAACACTTAAGGTTCCTATTGCTTTTCTACCAAGATGTTCAGACCTAAGTGTGTCATACGCAGCTCTTATATCTACTTTACTTGTATCTATACCTTTAGCTGATAGTAAATCTATTACTGTTGATTGACTTGTTCTTGGATCATCAAAAGCATGTTTAAAATCATTTAAACTTTGAGCAAATAAACCAATTGGGTTATGACTTCCTGTGTATGCCAGCATGTTAACGGCTGTACGAGGGAACATCATAAAAGGTTTAAGAGCTGGGACATGTCTTAGTAATTCATTCATTCCATCAACTACTGGCATATCCATGTTCATCGCAATTTCTTTACTTGCACTTTGAACTGCTTTATCAGTAATCATCCCAGTATCATCAAACATTTCGTCGTAAATACCTTTGCTAATAGACTTTAATTGTCTTTCACTTATTGGACCTTTACCTTTTTTCAGCATGTCAAATGCCTGACCTCTAGCTTCAACACTTCCAATAAATGATCTAGTAAATCCATCAAATGCTGTCATAGCATTAGCACTAAATCTTAGTACTGGATGTTCAGCTAAATTATTTAAAGCTTCTATTCTATGAAGCATTGCAGACGGACCTTCATATCCTTCCATCATTTTGGCATCAGCAAACTTACGAAGAGCTTGCAAAGTTCTATCATTCTTAACTGCAATATCAGAACGCATGATGTAGTTAACAGAACTAGGATCTTTCCATGCCTGTCTAAATACAACTCCCATATGTTTTGTAGCTTGCTGGAGAGTATCCACCATTCCTACTGTGTACATATATTGAGCACGTCTCATTATCTCAGGATTCTTCATAGCCCCGGCAAAAGTTGCCAAAGGTCTTTCGATCATAAGAACCATGTTTGAGAAGCCAGCTTTGATTGGTGTACCAAAAGCTGAGAGAACAGAGTTATATATATTTCCCCAAATAGCTTGAGTTAAAACAGAGGGCATATCAGGACTCTTATCGTAGATAAGTCTTGTCCAGTCTGATGTTGAACCTTTAACCCAGTTATTAAGCTGAGAAATAGTTTTGACATTTCCATCTGTTACTTCATAAGCCATCATTAATGGCTCAAGCATATGTGGTTTAGTGTGATCTAACTCTTGTATGAGGTTTATAGTTCTACGAGTATCTTCTTTAATTAGCTTAAGTTGATCTCTAGTAAGGTCTTTTTCTCTATTAATAAGTTCAATTGCTTCATCAAATAATTTATTCTTTTTATCTGATTTAGTAAAAAATAATCCAAGCTTTTGCTTCCAGTTCAGCATAGATAAAGCTCTACCCCTCACATATTTCGTCATAGCTTGTTGACGCATTAGGTATTCAAGTCTGTCTAGGATTTGTTCTTTAGCGTGTTTAACCGCCGCAGTCCCGTTCATGTATCTTGCACCTTCAGCTATATCTGATACTTGACCTGATAATGACTCACGAACAAAAGCTTGAGCTTTAGCCATGTCCATATTTAGGTAATCATCAAAATATTTACTAATAGATTTAACTACACCTACAACACCTTCTGAACTTAAAGTTCTAATACCAGTATCAGCATCAATACCTTTAAAGTATTCTGCATTTAATACTCGCTTCATTTCATCGACACTATCAAAATCATATAGAGCTGCTGCTAAATCTTCACCGTGTCTTACAACGTCAGCTTTCTTAATGTATTGACCTTTAGTTCCTTTAAAATCTATATCTACTTGCTTAATTCTTTTACTAATAGCACTTAATTTCTTAGATCCTAAGTCATCTAGATCTAAAGAGTTTTTCATTGCCCCGGGAGTGAAGACACTTCCTACTCTTCCATGAACAGTATCAATATTATTTGCTATACGATATGAGTCAAACTCAGCTCCAAGTAAACCTTTGTCATCTGCTGATCTATAACCGACTTCGTAGTCATCATAGATATCATGTACACCTTTCATTGGCTGATTTAGATCATCAGCTTTACTAATGTTATATCTACCAATATCATCTAGTTCTCTGACACGTTGAGCGTCATTAACGATCATCGCATCTTCGCCTATATCAGCAGAAGCTTTTCCAAATTTCTTGTTTTTATTCTTTAAAAAGTTTCTAGCTTCTTCACTTTTTGGTATCCATCCAGTTGCTTCATCAACTCCTTTAAGAGCTTTGATTAATCTATTGGCTCCTAATAAGAAGTCACTTGTAAATCCAAGACCAATACCTTCATTAATATTCTTAATTCGTTTCTGATCTGGACTATCTTCATCTAATGTTGCAACGTTATCTGGAATCCAACCATATGTTTTCGGCCAGCTTTTCTTTAAAGTTCCAGCTAAGTTATCATCTGTTTCGTTTCTCTCGTTAACTGCATCAACCAAGACACTTGTACCAGCTTCTATACCAGCATTACCAAAGAATCTAGCAAAGGTACCTTTACCAAGTTTCCATTGAAGCTTGGCATTAGCAGTGTTTGCTTTCCCTTTGAAATACTTAGATAGATATAACTGAGGAATAATAAATCCTGAAAGATCTCTTACAAAGTTAAGTGTCTCATCTTCATATCTTGGAAGCTTAGGGATAGCTACATTTGGGATTTTATTTGCTAAATCTATTCCAAAGTCAACTACTCCAGCTCCTGCTGCGGATGGTATTTGGCTCCAAGTTAATGGGTTCTTAGCATTAAACTTATTAGTTTCTTGCCAAGAATTTTCAAACTTTTCACCAAATAGTGTAGGTTTATCTGTTTGTTGTTCTACTTTTTGTTCAACTGCACCCGTGGATGGAGTATCTGTAGTTTGAGTAGTATCCGTTGTTTCACCCGTAGGCAACACTTCTGAATTAGCTGGAGGTTGTCCAGTTCGCATTTGCTCTTCTAAATCAAATCCAGATTGAATTTGATCTGAATAAGATTTAGCTTCTTCAGTAACCGTCGGATATACTACTTCATTTTCTTCATCATTCATTTGTTTGTATGAAACTTGGTCTTTTTAACATCTCTAGATATTGCATATCTCCAGTATGTTTATACATAAGTTGAGTCCATCGGTTTTGATCCCATGGTTCAAACTCACCATCATTAATTAGTGGAACATTGGCAAAGTCATAATTGTAGGCAGATAAGAAATCCATAGATACAGCAAAATCAATATCGCTATTAACTGCTTGCTCTGTTTCTAGTTCTGAGACCCACGATTGTATTTGTTCTTCCCCTAAATTCTCATAAAGCATGTCAAGATATTTTTGTCTTCTCCATTGTTGTCTATCAACATTGGACATTTTTTCTAAAAGACCACCTTTTTTTAATTCTTCTTTGTAAAGAGAATCAGTATCCTTTTTAATTTTCTGTATCTTTAAATGTACTGGACTATCTTCTCCATGGTTTTCTTTTATTCTATTTTCAAGAGTTCTAGATTGTTGCCAAAAACCTTCAAGAGACATATTCTCTCCACCTTTTAGTTTGGATTGATGTGAATTTTCTTTCAAGTATTCCTTAACTAATGGGTGCATTATGGATTCATTTAGTTCAGGAACTAACTTTTTATTCTTTCCAATAACTCTATTTGTAGAAGCATCAGTTTTGTTATAAGTTAATTCATCTATAGACAAGCTATCTAATTTTTCAAGGTTTGAAATTGCTTCGGGCTTTTCTAATGGTTCAAGATCTACAGCTTCTCTGGCATAGTTAATAATATCTAAACCAGTAAGTAATTCTCCATCTGGACCTTTATAACCAAATCTTCTTGCTATGTAATTAGCTCTAGCTGGAACTACAAATGTACCCTTACTATATTCTTCTCCATACTTTATTAATTGATCTGGAGAGAAAAAACTGTTAGCAGTCATCACGGATTCTTTAAATCCTTTTTGAGTTAATTTATCTATTGTCTGAATTATTGCTTTGTTGTCAGATTGAATAGTTGGGATATTAGATACATCAATTGAGGTAGGAGCTTTCCAATCACCGTTAGGTCTATAAATAGATTTACTAGCATCTGTATTTTCAATATCAGCAATAAATGCATTTTTTAAAATCTGATATTGTTGTGAACCAACATTCTTATTATCAGGTTCAGCAATAGCAGCAGATATCATATTTTGTTTTAACAACCCTTTGAAGTGATCAATTAGTTGTGAAACCTCATCACTCTTTGTTTCGTTAGTTACTCCTGCTTGAGAAAGAATTAAATCTTCTATATAACCAGATTGTTTTTCATAATCAAATCTTGCATTCTGTACATTTTTAAAAAGATCTTGTACATTTTTATCCATGTAAACAGGCATCTCATAACCTTGAGCTATCGCATCTTCTGCTGACCAAACTTCACCATTCATTATGGCTTCAGTTAAATCTGACTTTCTTTCTTTGTAGTAGTTTTCTTTATGTCCAAAGTCCTTAATAGCATCATCTATTTTTGGATGAGAAAAGCCATTCTTTCTACGTTGCTCACTACGTAAGATTGTGAGTTTGTTTATAGCATCTGGATGTAAACCATAATCAGTCCATTCAAATGTATTAATTAAATCTGTGTACTCTTTGTTATTAGATATTTTCTTTATAGACTCAGATCTTTGAAAATCAGCTATTTCCGCAGATTCCATTAATTGTTCTATTTCAACTAAATCTTCAAAAAATTCATCATTAAATTTAACTAGCTCATTATTCCTACCAGCATGTTCAAACTCTTTATTCTCAGCCAAAATCTGTACATATAACTCTTTTGTGAGAGTTTTGTTTTTAGCCATTTCTTTCAGAACTTTAAAAGCATCTCTAGTAGATTCACCTTTATTCATTCCATTGATAGTTTGACTATCTTGATAGTTAAAGACACAAGAGGTTCCATTACCACCTCTAATACATGCTTCTAATTCAGTTTTATATTTTTCAGTTCTATTATCTTTAATTTCATTTTCCCTAGTTGCATACCATTCTGAGTAGTTAGTAGAGTCAGCTTTTCTGACAGTACCAAAAACATATTCATTAAGAATAGCTGGGTTGATATCACCAAATTGCTTATAAAAATTAAATCTATAGTTAGTTAAAGCAGAATTATATTCTTCATATGTTGCTGCTCCTTTTGTAGCTTCAGCAGGATTATAATGAGCAGCTTTCTGTTGAGACCACGCTGTAACAGCTCCTAACTTTTCAGATGCATTTAACTTTCTAAAGCTTTCAGAAGTCCAGATGTCTCCACCTTGCTGTTCCCAGTTAAAGATCTCTTCGTTAATAATGTTTCCTTCTGCTCTAGCTTTAGCTTCGGCTTCCTTAAATGATTGCGCCTGTCCGGGATCTATCCCATTCTCTTGCATCCACATATAACCTTTAGCTCTATCAGCTACTCTTTTCTCTTCGTCTTTCTTAGCAAAATATTTACCAAGGGTACCTGACATTTCAGATAGAGACTTGAGATTTTGACCAGCTATTTCAGCAGATCTTTTGTAGTTACTGGACTCTTGTGCCCAGTAATTGTCCATCCCTTCGTTGATCTGTTTGTAACTCTCTTGAAGGGGTGCGGCGTAATCTTCCGATCTTATCGGGTTAAAGCCGGGTTGATCTACCATAATGTAATTCCTCCATCAGGTGTTAAATGACTTTCATAACTACCAAGCGGCATATCTCCACCTAAATTACCGGTACCTGTTTCCATTCCGCCAGCAAATGATGAAGCGGCTCCTAAGAAACCTTGTAATATTGGCATAGATGTATTCTCCATTTGTGGAGCATTTGGAGGAACGCTTGCCACAGGTGTGAACATAACATTTCCAAACAGTTGATTTCTCTGACTCTTCTGTTGATTTCTAATTGCTTCAACTTGATTTTGATAAGCTTCTCCTGATCTAGTTAGTTTGAAAGCTAGGTCAGCTTGCTGTTGTCCGAATGCTGCAAAGTCCATAGTCTGTAATCTTGCGACTCCTCGACCAGTAGCTCCACTAGCTATTCGTTTTCCTAATTTTTGATTGACATATTGTTTGAACTTTTCTTGACTTGCAGCAAGTGCTTTTGACTGCTGCGCACCTAATGCAGCTTGTGCTTGGGCGTACCCTCGGTTAGCTGCTAGGTCATTTTCATTTAAATCTGTGGTGTACTTATTTACTTTGGCTCCATAAATCGAGAGGTCTTGAAACCATCTACGCTTACGTATTTCTAAACGTCTTTCGTATTCTCGTATGGCTGCTCTGTTACGAGCTTTCGCTGCACTGCTTGCAGCAAATCCACCAAGTATTGAACTAGCACCACTAAATACTGCTCCCCACACGGCAAAACTCTATAAAGGATAATTGATTGGGTCCATATTTTAGTTCCCTTAAAAACTTGAACCCTAGGAACTTCAGAAGTCTTAAATGTACTTTGTTTCGTTTATCAACGATGTTCCAAAGTAACGGCTCCTTGCGACTTTCTACATAACGTTTTGCTTCTTTAGCAAATGTATGTGGATACTTAAGGATGGCTGGTGTACAGAGCATCCAGATCTGCCCTTTACTATTGACCCCAGCTAATCCAGCTAACTCACCATTCGGCACTTTAAAATAAACCGCGTCGCTATTATTAATTGAGACGACTAAGCCATTCTCAGGATCATGTCCATGACCCTCTACTATTTCCGAACGATCTTCTGGTAACAAATTAGAAGCTACTTCTAGAGCAGCTTCCAATGTTGCAGGGTAGATATATTTAGACACGTTTGTAATTTCTATTGTTGAGATCTCCTTCCCAGTTGTACGAAACAATGGTTGCAGGAGATGGATGTTTTGATTTAATTTTTACTGTCAGTGTTTTATTTCTTTCATAACAAGGTACAGTTTCCTCACTCTTATCTAAAAAAGTTAAAGAGTTTGCATTGAGGGTATTAGCATCATTTACTTCTCTTTCTTCTGTATAGGTAGGTTTACCAAGTCTATTAATTTCAATGGAATATACTCCGACATTACCGAAGCTAAATTTCATTCTATGTATTACAAGATCTGATCTAGTATCTGCTCTCCATGATTCACCAACTTGTGTTTTGTAGTAGATAGTTGGTAGCTCTACATCCATTTCAAATAAATATCCAATGATGAATGTTTCGCCAGCCCAATTACCATAAAACTCTACGTTTGAACCGTTAATAGTACCAACGGCATATCGTCCTAAGTTATTACCACTGTCAGTATCAAAAGCTACTATGGTTGCTGATGTATTTGTAAAACCAGTAGGTAAAGGTATAGTTGTTTTATTGTGAGTTGAGTTATAAGTATTTCCGCCAGCAGTGACACTTGTACTGTGATCTAAATGAATAGGATAATCCTCCCCATCAGAAACATAATGACCTTGGTCATCCAACTTAACTGAATAACGTAATAACTGATCTTTACTTCCATTCTTAACTACTACAAATAATGCATCATCAAGCATGCAATGATAGCGAACTGTTCCAGTCACGGACCAAGTAAACCAAGCTTCCATTGCTCTCTTATTTCCTATATTGAAATATCGATAACCATATATTGTAGAAGTATTTTCTTCACTAAAAAAGATTAAACTATTTTCTCTTGAGTTAGAAATTAATTTTAAATCTCTAGCAAATAATTGAGAAACAACTTTACTTTGTTCAACGACAGTCGGTTCATTTCTTCTACTAAGATTAGCCATTTCAAAGAATCGACTATATTTATTAGCGTTATCTAAGAAGCCAACTGTGGTACCTAATGAAATTGGGTTAGTTTTATAATTAAAATTATACGAAGCTAACGCATTAAGTTTGATAGTAGTTGGACTTAAAATATCACTATCTGTTGTTACTAGAAATTGTTGGTTTTTAGTAAATATAAGTAATCCTTCATTGACCTGAATACCGTCGTAAACAATTGCAGGATAATTAGAACTACAAGAAACATCAATGACATCTATATTTGAAAATGTCGTTGCAGTCTTATACCAAAAGTTAAAGAAGCTCCCGGGACGGGACATAATTATATTTTCATTACTGAGCATTACTAATCTATTTCTATAGAAAAGCATTTTATTAATTGTCTTTCCTACAAAGGATGCTCTTGGGTTAGTGGAGTTAACTGATGTATCTCCAACCGCAGCTAAATCATAATCAACTTGAGATACTGTGAAAGACCCGTTAGCTTCACGAACCAACTTAATTGGCATAGTACTTTTGTCGTACTCAATTTCAGTTCCGGGCTTAGGACATTCTTCCCAAACACCATCTCCATCTCGATTATTAACACCTATAAACTTGACGAAATAATCGTCTTCTTCTGTTTGATTACTGTTGGAGATATTAATTACCATCCCATGTTTACAGTTTTTTGGTAAATCTTCTACAGTCAAAATCTTTCCAGACACAACATTCATTAGTTGAGAACTTGGAGCTGTAGCATTAAAACTTCCAGATGATCTTGTTATGTATAATCCATTTCCTATCTGTTGAACATTGGCACTTGTAAAATTACCAGTAGCAATTATTGCAGTTCTTATATCTCCTAAGATTGACTCTGCTGTAACAGTAGTTTTTGTATCAAATGATGATGGCTTAGGTCTTATTAAACCGAGGTTCGCTTGAACTTGTGATGTACTTGTAGCTTCTACTTTTACTTTGTAATAAGCATCTTTCAAATATACATAGAAATAATCACCTGTAGACCAACCTTCACCTCCATATAAAAGATCATTAGTAGTTGTATATCTTGTTCTATATTCAACGTTTTGTCCTGCGCCTACTGGTTGTGATTGACCAGTACAAGTAATACGAAAATATAAATTAGATCTACCAGACTGACCAGACTGACCAGATGAGTTGTAGATATTTACTTGATAAGAAAAATCAGTACCATTCATAGTTGATACTGCTTCATCATCTACTAATGTTCCACCACTTGATATATCAAAAATTCTTGTACCAACGTTAGGAGCTACATCATCATCATTCGGAGAAGCTGTTGAAGCATCACATCTGGTTACGTTATTAACTCTTGCTGTATGACTAGAAATTTCACCATTAGTTTGGCAATAGTTATTACTTGATCTAACTTGTTCAACACTAATTCTTGTAACTGTAGAAACACTTTGTGTCGTTGTATTATCAAATAAATTTAAAGCATACTGACTAGCATATTTAATTTGATCTAACTCTAAAAAAACTTCAGGAGGTCTGACTGGCTCAATTGTTGAAGCCATCGAAACCGTCTTAGTTCTATTGGTAATAAAAGTAAAATCGTTAACAGTAAGAGTCTGTATATCTTCATCATTACTATGAGTTAAATATGAAGTAAGTTGAGAAGCAACAGAAGTTGTGTAATTAACGGTCATCTCTGAACCGTCACTACACTTCCACATATTGATATCACCAGTTCTACTTATCTGTCCAATATATTGTTCATCCTCATCTCTGTAGTAGTGAAACCATCTACCATTAGTAACAGTATTATTTGTTCCATCACTTAAAGAAGCTATTAACTTTCCACCGGGGCGTTTCATTAGACCATGTGTTATGTCAGGTAATACATTGTCTGCAACATTAACTTGCCCCGGAACTTTTAATTCATCTGCTTGTTGGGAAACTCCTCCCGTTAATGTTGATACTAATTGAGTAACACTTGCCATTATCTAATCAATGATTTGTAAGGTTGATATGCTCTATAAGATGTGTCATGTGGCCAGCCCATAAAGGAATGATCACCTTGATTGCACTCATATTCCAAGACTGCTGCTCTTGTTATTCCTTCTTGTTGCTGTAAGAGTCCAACTAATTCTCTATTAGAAACTAATTGAGTAGCTGCTCTACTTGATGCTTTAGCAATTATGTAACGTTGAAAGACAGAAGGAATGTCCTCAAAGGTATAGAGATAAACAACATCAAGTTCAAGATCAGTTGTAAAGACATCAGTGTGATGAACCTTGTCATAAAGTCTTCCATTACGTTTAACAAGATCCATTTTTCTATCAGCTTGACCATCATTTAGGTCGTAACGTAGATAGCTTGTAGGAATTTTTATGTAGCCAGTACCAGTTTCAGGAGACACTTTAATGTGTTCCTCAGTATTAAAATGCCAGCCCTCATTTAAACAATCTTTAATTGATTCCTCAAATATGTTGTATATAAATGCTGTTTCTGGATTTGTAAAATTTAAAGTTGTAAGTGGTGATTGACCTATGGCACCCAAAATAGAATTGACTGCGGATAGTTCGGTATCGGTTGCAATAGTTGAAGTAGCCATAAAAAAAAAGGGACCCGAAGGTCCCGTATAAGTGTATAAATTTAGAACGCAGAAGGAGCTGTAGCACCAACATAAAGTTCTACTGCGGCAGCAGGGTTTAAGTAATCTGCACCCATAGCTAGACGCCCTAATATGACATCGCCTTGGTATACAACAGACACATCCCCTGAAGTCACTTGGACTTGAGGACCTATTGCTTCCACAACACCAGCAGCTTCTTTCTGGAAGATTAAACCACAAGACTTGGCTGTCATTTCTGTAGCAGTACCATAGTCGTTGTTGATTCCAGTAGACGCACCTGATGCGTTTTCCATTGCTGGACCTATGAAAGATCCCATATTTGATGGAGAAGTTTTACCTGTTGTTCCACCAAACGCTGTACCATACTTGCCAAGGAAAGGAATGTTCATTGACTTGTACACTTTGATACCAGCGATTTCGATTATGCCATTACCAGACTGTAAAGCAGTACCTTGAACGTCTCTGTTAACGAGTCCGTTTGTACCAACAGCAGTTATAAGTTCATAATATTGACGAGGGTTAAGTACCGCACAACGTCCTGAAGAGCTTACCCCTTTTTCATCTAAAGCAGCAGCAGCTTCATAGAAAGCAGCTACAAGTTTGTCTGAAAGGAAAGCGTCTGAGTCGTTAGCTGTAGCACCAACTCTAATCTGTGTACCTCCGGGTTCAACAAAGTTGGACTTGGAGATTGGAGAAGCAGCTCTAGCTCCACGTGTTATTGCACGGAAGATAAGTCTGTCATATTTCTCAGCGAGAGCATATCCAATTTTCTTGGAAATTTCACCACGTAATTCATAGTGCGCTAGTGTCTCGTCTAGCTCATAAACAAATGCAGAACTGATTAATAAATCGTCAACTGTAATTGTTTTTTCTGCTACTGGAGGTGCTCCGTCGGAGTTTCCAAGTATGCTATTTCCCGGTGTATGGTACTCAGCAGTTGTTCTACCTGTGTAGATAAACTGTAGAGATTTTCCATTTTTTAATGATCTCTTCATTACCATGTCACGAGCGATTGTCTCGTGCTGGAATCCTTTGAACATTTCACCTGAGAATAATTTTAAATAGAGGGCACGTTTGTCGCCAGCTCCATTTGCCTGACCTAGCTGGGTTAAGCTAGTAGTCAGATCACTACTCTGATGAGCCATTTTAAATTAAAAATTAAAGGTATATTTGCTTGTCTCTTTACGTAAAAAGTTGTGAGTCTCAGTTAGACTCAGTTGTTTCGTGGTCTATCCCACCGTCTAGACGGCTGATTGGTATCCTCCTTGGAGGGCAAAA
>VMHT01187940.1_pt1 | contig 13551 bp, 6 predicted proteins | sample 4693611 | NCBI WGS metagenome assembly VMHT01 (sample SAMN12280063, study PRJNA550983) | marine metagenome | isolation source: seawater sampled from same location over 5 years 0.02-0.2 micron viral filtrate | place: USA: collected off the coast of southern California halfway between the port... ... | reverse complement strand
ACTTACAGGTGTGGATTGTCTAGCCTTTCGAGCCTGCTTTCTGGTACGCATTAAGTGTTTTAAAATATTAGTTGCTTGCTCTGGTGATGCGCCAAAACCCTTTATAACCTGTCCGTCTGCTGACATAGCAAGGCCAAGAGTTATTTCTGGTTGCTGCACAGATACTGCTATACCCTGATTGCCCCCCGTTTTTTCCTTGGACTGCATTTTATTAAAGATCGCCTGCTCTTCTTGAGTAAGCACAACATCTTTTGTTTCGGTATTAACAAGATGCTTAACTCTATTAGATAGCTTCTTACCAAACTCGGTTGGCTTACCGTCTTTACCTATCTGACGACGATACTCGCTAAGAGCTTCAGCAAGTGAGTAATTGTTTAGATCATTACCCTTAGTGGATTTTGTTACCTCTCCTGCAAACTCTCTGGCGTTTACTTTACCCTGATCTTGCATAATAGTTTGCATAGTTTTCTTAAACTTAGCTCTATTAAGATTAGTGACGCGCTTTACTTTTTGCTCGAAGTTCTTGATCTTTTCTATCTTTGCAGGAGTGAAAGAGTTTGCTTGGCGAAGCGACAACACTACGTCTGAAAGCTTGGCTTCTGGTATATCACCGTACTCAATGTCTAGGTATGCCTCATTGATTTCGTCAAGCTTACCCTCTGAATATCTCTCAAGACCTTTATCCCAAAGATCGATAATGTCTTTTTCCATATCAGAGTGGAATACAGAACCACCAATAATACTATCATCGCCTGCTTCGCTAACGGTGTAATCTGTAGATGCAGTGATCTCGTTTATTTGTTTAGCGTAATCACTCATACGCTTATGGCCTTTGATTGCTTTAAAAGCACCAGTATACCTACCGATAAGTACTGTATCTGTTGGCGTAATCTTGCCGTCTACTGAGCTACGTCTTGCTGCAATACCACGCGCTCTTTGTGTCATCGTTATAGATGAGAAAGCGTTTGCAATAGACCTTGCGGCAAAGGCAAGTTTTGCTGGATCATGTAAATCAGGGTATCCTTCACGCGCTGCTTTAAACGCATGGATGCCTTCTCTGATTTCCATATACCTTGCCTGCAATGCTTTACCCAGTTTTGAGCTTGCATCTTTAGGGTTTGTAAACCTTGTGCGTAACGCTTCGTCTTTGTTTGCAATCATTTTTTCAAAGATTGCTTCGTACTCTTTAGAAACAAAATGCCTGTTTGTAATGTGGTTCCATAGCTTCTTAATAAGATCAGCAGCTTTATCAAAAAAGCTCATAGGAGCTATAGGAGCATTGTATTTGTGGTGTGCATATGTCGCGAACTGATTTGCAAAAACTTCAGCCGCATTTTGTTTTGCATTAGCAACCCCTGCGCTTTTGCCATTTATTTGTACGAGGGGAGAATGTGCATCGAGCAAAGTTCCTTCAACCCTGTCAGAGACAAAGCCTCCGTCAAACTTACCGTTAGCGTAATAGTATTCACCAACCTGTTCCCAAAACTCTCTTTTAAGTTCTGGCGTCATTAAGTTATCGTAAGCCCAATGACCAAGTTCGTGCATAATTGTAAACGATCCAGTTATGCCAGTCTTTGTACCGTCACGATCCATTTTGTCAGGATCAAGAAAGATGCGGTTAAAATCATCACCCATTATAACCGCGCCTTCAGCTTCGGCTTGTAGGTTTTCCATATAGTTCGGAGAATTTATAGTACGGTCTTTAAACGTTTCTGCCTTTGCAGAATAAAGACCATTTACGTTGTCATCCATCATAACTGATAAATCGTAATTTTTTAGCCGCTCAAATATTGGTGCTCGATCTGATGGAGATATTGCTCTTATCATTCTCTCAACGTGAGCAAACTGGGTTTTATTAAGATTAGTTGCTAATTTACGTAACTGATCTACAGACTTTTGAATACCCTGTGTTGGCTTACGTATGCCAAAAGGAGCTTCGTTTCCTATTACTTCTAGGTAAGCGTTGATGCTATCTAGCTTACGTTCAAAATCTACTTCTTGCCCTCCAACAAAAGTTCTCCAATCAGAACCTTCAAGATCATTAAGCACATCATTCAAAGCGCCTATGCTTGGCTGAGAAGCTAAAAAGTCGTCTAATGTTTCTTCTACCACACCGCTATCAACAAGTCTCGAACCAATCCAAAGTCTATTGGCAAGCTGTTTACCCTCTGGTGTAGAAGCAAGTCTTTTAATATCTACAACCGTAGCTGCTATATCTTCGTAGTTCATCGGCCCTTTGGGTACATTCGTACGAACTTCTTTTGGAGCAGGCTGCGCTCCGATAGAGTTCTTCTCATCAAACGGTACGAAGACACTTTTAAGAATGTCTCGATCTGTTGCATTACTTGGTCGCTTACCGTTTACTTCCCTCGGTACGTAGCCAATGTTATAATTCTCAACAGTATCTTTACCCAATAGTACAGCTAGTCCATCGCCACGTAAAATTTGTGGTTCGCTAATAACTCTGGCTTTTCTTTCTAATGTCTTGGGTAAAATGATAAGAACCATATCATCACGAGTAGTAGGGACATCAGGAAGTGTTTGTACTTCAGTGACATCGTTACCGCGCCCGTCAACAACTTTAGTAACTTCTTCATCTACTTCTAATCCTCCTTTTCGAGCCTTGGCTTCAATTAAAGCCTGCTCTTCTTCAAGTCGGTCTACGTCTGCGTGCTTAGTAAAGCTCTTCTCTGCTTCGTCCATCATACGTTCGAAGTCTTCTCGAACAGTAATACCCTTACTATCGTCTACGATAATGATTGGGTTCTTTTTGTTAGATGGCTGTAGTCCTGCACGTGCTTTTGCTTCGGCTTCTGTGGTATATACTTCGAACTTTGTATTACCAGATTTTACGTTTCGTACGAGAGTTCCGTATACCACCTGGCCTTCTTTAGCATTTACATTTCCACGTAATCGCATCCCTGCCCGTGCAGCAAAAGAATATACGGCTCTTAGCTTGCCGTTGTTTAAATCCATTTCCGCTCTGGCTCTAGCGGCTTCTCTGGTTTCGTTTCGACGCTGAAGCATATCAGCGCCCTCGGTAATTGTACGTCCGTCGCCAACGTCTAGACCTCTTCTAAACAGTTTGTTTATTTTAGAGGTTGTTCTTTTTTCACCTGTTTTTGGGTCAATAAAGTTTTGGAACACACGGCCTGCATACTTATCAAATGCTAACGCCTCACCAGATTTTTGCGTACGGTCTGCGACCCTGCCAGCAGTAAACTTTAAATCGTCTGACCCAGCTTTTGCAGACAGCTTTGTTTTAAAGTCGGCAACCTTTTGTTGGTTTTTAAGGGCTAAGTATGTTTCACCGCCTTCGTTATCAAGTAAATCAACACGACGGCGTACGGCTGCTATAATCTCTGGGTCAAACGGAGTACCGTCGTCTGCTGCTGCTTGGATGGCTGCTGCTACATAGTTACGAACTTTTTGCGCTCGTAAGTGTTCGTAATACCCAGATGATCGTACGAGATCGTAAAAAACAGCATCGGCTGCTTCGCTTACTTCTGCTATCTCTGGTGCATCGGGATCAGTCTTGCCCTCTGCTGCATTTTTTTGAGCCGCTACAGTTGGGTCTGTAAAACTTGCTTCGTCAGGTTTACGTACTTTTAACTTAGATACTCTACCTTCTCTATTAGCAATAAAAGAACGAATAGCTTGATTGCCTACTCTTGTTAAAACGCCCTTTTTATTAACACCACCATCTACGGAGCCAACAATAACTTCTAAATCTTTTTGAGTTAGGGGTTTGTAGTCAGTGCCATTTTTCTCGTTTGCTTTTTTTACTTTATTCTTATGAGTAGCAAAATCTTTTCCAAGTGTTTTATTAAGACTTGTTTTCTGCGCGTCCGACAGCTTGAATTTAACAGGCTTAGACTTGGGTAGTTCCATTACCTCAAAGGTCGGCTCTTCTGCTTCCCCTCCTTCTGCTCCTGCTTCAGCTAGGTCTTTCGATGTTTCGTCAGCCGCATCGTCTGCTGCGTCGCCAGCTTTTGTACCCGTTACTTTTTGAGCTTCTTCTCCTAACGCTTTTGCTTCTTCTACACTCATGCCTTCGGCATCTGTAACTGTAGGTTTAGTTGCTCTTGCTGCTGTTTCTGCTGCACGGTTGCCTGCTATTGCCGCATTGTCTAAACGAGCCGCACGTTCCACGTCTGTTGAATTAAGAAGCTCTTCGAATACTTTATACTCTTGGTCGTACTCGGCTTTAAGGGCTGTTACATCATCACCTTTTGCTTGCGCTGCTGTTAATGTTTTTGCTTTACCTTCAAGCTGATTATCAAGAGCTACTACTTTATTGACTGCCTGCTGGACATCAGCTCTTTCTTTTTCTATGTCTAGCAAGTCGTCTTCTGCATCAGCTCGTAACTCAGGAGCCAATGTATCGTCGGATGCGTTTGCACGAGCAATACGCTCAAGATCAGTAAGCTCTGTAAGACGACTATCTAATTTTTCTGACAGAGGAGTTCCAGGTCGCCAGTCTAATGCTCGTTGAGCAGGCGCTCTAGATGCTAACGCACCAATAGGCGCACCAATTCCAGCAGATAAAACACCCTCTAATGCACCTACTTTAGCTATATCGGCTGCATCGTATTCGTCTCGGATGCCTTGTTGTATCTGACGTGTTTGCTGTAATGCTTCGAAGCCAGTACCGATACCCGTACCCACGGTGCCTTCGATTGCTGCACCTCTTGCTGCACCAGACCTTACTGCTTTCTTTACTGCGTCACCCTTCGTAGCGCCTGCTGCTCGTGCAGTTTTAGCTACGCGTGCTGCTTTTGATGCAGCTCCTGCGTACGGTACAAAGTTTATAGGGTCTGCAACAGTTGCCAGTCCATAATCTTTTACACGTTCGAATACAGTTCCACGCGTAGGAGCGCTTCTCCATGCCTTTGATAATCGCGTCATCAATGCTTGGTCTGATCCAGCATTGTTATATTCCATCATATCTAGGCCAGCAGATATAAAGTTACTGTCTTTCCAGCGATTGTCGGTATACCAATCGTCAAGCATGTCAGACGTATTGGCAAACGTCTGTCCTTTTGAACTGTAGTATGTACGAAGGTCTTCTAAGAATGAGCCGTTGTTTATCAGCTCGCTGCCAGTTAGGCTTGTATAGTCGGGTGCGCTTTGCGTAGGCGAAAGCCCTGCAAACAGTTCTTCAAATTTTGACATCAGGTACTCCATTTAACCAGATGAAATCAAGTTAAATGATACCCCCCTGTAAAGTCGTCCTTTTTAGGGTCTAGTGCCGCGACGAGTAGGATTTTGATTTCCCACTCGATTAGGCGAGATTATATTTATAGGGCTGTAGATTTCTTGAAGATACTCTTGTTCTTCTTTTGTATATTGAGGGTTACGTGGGTTTTCTTTTCTTTTTTGTTCAATGCTTTGCTGTAAGGTAATTTCATTAGGCTGCAAACGCTCTACTTCTGCTTTTTGTTCGGCTTCGTATGCAATCTTACCTCGTGTTATTTTATCTTTTAGTTGCTGACCCGAATTAAAAAGAGAGTTGATAGCATTATCTACTTCTTGTTTTTTAGCATTCAAAGACTGCAACTCGTTTTGAACAGTAGTGCGATCTTCAGCTAAGTTTTGATTATATAGAGGAGACTTAAGAAGCATAGATAATCTTTGGATTTCACTGTCCAAGTTATTACTTGCTGTTTCAAGGCCAAAGCCAACCTCTTTAATTTTTTCAATGGCTTCACTAACAGATCCACCGCTACCCAAAGTTGCTATATAAGCGTTCTGGTCAGACAGGTTTATTGCAGCACTGGCAAGTTGAGTGGCGTCAGGAATTATAGTCATAGCTTGAGTGCCGTTATCAACAGCAGTTTGGGCAGGAGCTACATCGTCTGCAACGCTACCTCGATGTATGTCGAATGTGCTCTTGCGTACTTGATCTCTTGCCTTTGCATAATTCTGTTGAAACAATAAACGCTTCTGATCGGTTCTAGGTAAATTCAAAAGCTCTGAAATGTCTTTAAGTTTTGTTGCAGCAAGCGCTATATCCATAGCGTCTTTTTCTAACTCTGCGTACTGAGAGCCTGCAAACGCGCCCTTTAAATGAACATTTTTAAAAGCGTCATTAACCATCGCACGAGTTATCCTGCCGTTGTCTAAGAAAGTAGTGCCATCTTCGGCTTTTCTAACAGCCATATTAAGAAGCTCATCGACAACACCTTTGGCAGTATCTTGAGACATTGGAATATTTAACTCAGTAGCAATGTCTTGTAGGAAGCCGCTTACATTTGCAGAAATAAGACTTCCTACTTCTTCGGGTTTGCTATCTCCAAGCACAGCAGCATTACCGAGCACATCTTCTGAATATTGAGCTAATTCTTGTAGGTCTACTGTAATACCTCTTGTTGCGCCGAAACCATCTTCCATGGCGTTGGTAGCAGTATTAAGATTTTCAATTTCTTTTACGTCAGCAGCAGCACGTATTTTATCAAGCGCAACGTTAAACTGAGTTTCAGCCATACTTGCAAATCTATTTTCGGCATCCTCGATACCTTGGGCTGTTAGTGCTTCTACAAAGTTATTAATGAAGTTTTCTTTAGTATTGTCGATTATAAAAGCTTTTTCATTGTCACCCATAATTGATTTAGCTATCTGATTAAGTTCTGCGGTTAGTTCTTGTGTCGCTCCACCGAACTGATCTTCGATAGTTTTTATTTGTGCTGGGTCTAGCTTTACATCTCGTCCACGTCTTTTACTGATGCTTTCTTCAAGCTTTTTGATAACGTCGGCGGCAGTAAGGTTTTCATCGACTGCATTTTTGATAATGTTGTCTGAATTTTCAACTGCGAGTTGTGCAGCCGAAATGTCTTCTTGCACTTGTGCAGCCTCTTGTTCTTCCATTCTCTTTTTAAAGAGGTTGTTGGCAGCAAGAAATGTATCAGCCCCAATTTCCACTCCTTCTGGTGGAACTAGCGTAGCTATTAATGAGTTGTATTCCTCTTCAGTGCTGGAAAGTTGAGCAAATCTGATTGCTTCATTAGTAAGAGATGCAAGCGCTTTGTCATTTTTCTCTTTTATGTTTCTTGCTATCTGACTGTCCATGTCACCAAAATCGGGAATGGCACTTGGATCGTATTTTTCTGTTATTGCTTTTTTGCGACGGTCATATTCTTCTTGATTTGTAATACCACGAAGTTGCTCTAGCTCTGCTGTCGCAAGATTGTTGCGTGCTTCTGCAACTAACTCTTTAGCGGTTTTTACTTCACCCGTATTTCCACTGACTACTCTTTGGTCATATCGTTCGTTGAGTTCTTGAATAGCTCTAGCAGTTTGCTCAACACTCATGTTACGATTTATAATATCATTGAGCTGACTTCTGTATTCTTCGCCTCTTCTTTCCACAACAGGTTCGTCTGAGTTGTCAAAGTTGACATTTTTATATGCCTCATCTGGGTATTTTAACTTTAAACTTTCTAACTTACTTTTGTAGTCTTCAACACTCGTAGCAGTACGAGCTAAATCTTCTAACTCGATTGCAAAATTATTTGTATTTGTTTTAATCCAAGTATTGTGTCTACCTTTGTAAGCGTTAGTCGCGTCATCTTGCCAAAGATTGCCAGCAGCAGTCATAACGGCTTCAAGGTTTTCTTTGGTCGGGTTATCCATGTACGATTGGATAAGAGCGCTATTGTCCGTTTTCCATTTTGTCCAAGCAGCGTCTTTAGCGTTTGCTGTAGCAGCAGGAATAAGCTCTGGGTTAATGCCAAACTCTTCGAACTGAGTTTTTAATTGATCGTCGAAATTGTCTTGTCCGTACATAGTGGCAAGGTCAGTACCAATTTCTTTAGCCAATCTTCTGTTCTCTAAAGCAATCTTGCGCTCACGTTCTTTTTTAAGACGCGCTTCTTCTGCTTCCTTTTTAGCTTGTTCTTTTTTGTACTTGTCGTAGTTACGCTGCATCTGGGCTTTTGATGGTAATCCACCTAACCCAGCGCCTGTTTCTTTAATCAGATTGTTTGCGTAGTCCATACGTTCTTGAACAGTAGCACCTGGATTGGCGCTCAAGAAATCATTGTATAGTTTTGCGTTATCAAGGCGATCCGACTTACGGCGCTCTTCTCCCCGTTGGAGAGCCTTGCTAAATTCGTTTAGTCCAAAAAACATTTAAAGCCCTACGTTAATGATTTACCACGATTTTGGTTTGTTAGTATTTTGTCGATAGCATCCCCAAAAGCAGTTCCTGCACTTTGTGCGTTGCTGATTAATGAGCTAGAAAGATTTGCTGCTGATGTTAATGCGTTACCGAAACCAGCGCTCGTACCGCCATCTGCTGCAAACTTAAAGGGTGATGCTGCCAGCGTCATTTGGTTTGCGGCATAGTCATTAAAGATACCAGACTGGGTATTCATAGTACTTAGAGCAGTAAGGTAATCATTAAGAGCCGCGTCGTTGCGTAAATTTTGTATTGAGCCAATATCGCTAATTGCCTGTGTACGAGCGTTATTGTAATTGTCGTAAACGTCTAGTCCATAATTACCCATAGCTATCTCATTATCGATTTGAGATGTTGCGTAATCAGATGCGTTGGCAATAAGGTCTTGACCAAACTTACGCTCGGTTAAGTTCATAAGCTGTTCGCCAGCAGTGGTTTCCTGTACGCCTTTCGTATATCGAAGAGCGTCATCCATGCCTGCAATCATTGCTTCGTTAAGAGCTTTGGCCTCCATGTCTGCTGCGCTTCTTGCAAGCTCAACCTCTAGAGTTGAACCACCGCCCATACCTTGACCACCTTGATCGCTTAGTAATCCACGACGCGCTAGGTCTGCTGCACCCTTAGAGTACTGACGGTCTGCTGCGCCTCTCGCGTTTGCCATACGAGCATTGATGAATTTGCTTGCGATACTGTCGATGTCTTGTGCAAAGTCGTAAGTGCTTGGTGCATTGTAATCAAAGATAGCGTCCTGATCTGATATACGACCTTCGCCTTGGCTCATGTATCTTTGAGATTTGTTTCTAAAGTCGCTTTCTACATTAAATAAAAATTTAAGGTCACGAGCTTCTTCTGCGTCTATCTCTCCACGATTTTCAGCTTCTTCAACTTGTCGGGCTAAAGAAAAGTAATCCTTCATGCCTTTAAAGTTCTCTACGCTTACATCGTCGTAGGTGCCAAAACCGTCGTACAGTTCTGACATAACGCGCTTCATTTCTTCGGAGCCTTGATCGTACAGCTCCATAATTTTGTTATTGCGATCTATCTCAGCCTGCGTAAGCATCTGCTGTACAGCAAGTTGATTTTTGGCGTTCTTATTCGAACTGAGCAGATTAAACCCAGAAAGTGCTGCCATAGCCATGTCAAGCATAACTTAACTCCTATAAGAGATTACCGAAGCCTACTCTTCTTTCCCTTTGAAACTGGCTTAATCCTTGATTACCACCAGTCGCTCCTGCCCCGATGGGCACATTTACGTATCGTATCTCGCCCGTATCTCTATCTTTTACGGCTCGTCTTACGAATAAACCGTTATTGCCTTGCACCGTGGGTATAAGATTACCCATCATTGTTGGATCAAGCGCAAATCCATACGCATTTAAAAACGCAGCAGGGTCGTACGCATTAGAACCAAGATCGAGATTGTCCAAGTATTTAGCAAGATCAGCTTCTGTAAGATAATCGTCAGGCAAAGACGTGTTCGTATCACCAGCCCCTTCGTACACAATTGTGTTGCCACCGCCAGAATTGTTCATGCTGTTAAGCTGATCCTGTAAGGCAGCGATCTGATCGTTCAAATCGTCTATTAATGAATTGTCGTTAGTGGTTGTAGTATTATTAGTCGTGTCGTCGTTGTTAGTAGTATTATTATTCGTGTCATCGTTGTTGGTAGTATTATTAGTCGTGTCGTCGTTGTTGGTCGTGCTTGTATCGGCGGTTGCTGTATTTGAGCCACCACCACCACCAGTAGTGATTACGTTATTGTTTGTTAATACATTGTCAGTAGCAGCATTAGCATCATAAAAAGAAGCTGCTGTTTCGTTGTTACTGTCAATACTAGAAGTCACGTTACCAGTATTTGTATTCATACCAGAAGTACCAGCCTCGAACTCTGCAAAAAATGCATCATCATCTAGATCAGAAAGTATAAGTGCAGTTTCAGCGTCACTACCACTGCTGCCGCCTGTGTTCGTAGCGCTGCCTGAGCCTGTTCCGTCAAAGCCGCCAGCTAGGTTGGCGCTTCCTGTTCCAGCTACCGCTTCGGAGGAACTAATGTTTCCGTCTCCATCTGTATCTAAAGCACGGTTATCTTGAGTACTAAAGCTGTCACCAGACATTCCTGGCCCACCACCATCGATCATATCTAAAAAGCCAGTGTAGCCGCTACTGCTGCTATTGTTGCTTCCGCCAGAATTATTGTTGCCACTACTTCCGCCGCTATCGTTGCCAAACGCTATCTGAGGTGCGTACGATAATCCTAGTAAATCAAGAAATGTGTTTTTCATTTTTTCTCTCCAAGCGGTAGTTTCGTCCAAGAGGATCGTATCCGCGTTTTTGCATTAGGCGGTCAAACGCCTCTGGGTTTATGTCTGTGGTAAATCCAAGACGAACTTCAGATACACCTTTTCCTAGCGCCCATTCCTCAAACATATCAAGTAAGCGCAATCCAACACGGGTGCCACGAAGAGGTTTTATTACGAACCAAGCAACATCATTAGCCACTTTTTCTTGACTAAAATAATACGGGGCTGTGTATCCTGCATATAAACCCACGGGTTTATCACCCTTTCTAGCTATGATTGCTGTTTTGTCTTCATCAGCTAAGTACCAGTTGAAGGTTTCCAAAACTCTTCTAGGGCTAAACTTTAAATCAGAGTACGAGCTTTCCTCGTGCATTTCTCTTCCTAGTGAAACTAAAGCAGCCGCATCTTCTATTGTTGGCTTAATGTGTGAGTATGTGTATGAAGACAATTCAGAACCTTATCCGTATCTTTTCGCAGCCTTACGTACCGCTTCATCTATATTGTAAAACTCAAGCATCCCTGACTTTGGGTTAAATGATCCTGCACCACCAATGTCTTGCAAAAGTTTAATTGTGAACGGGGATGCACGTACAACCATGCTGTCTCCCTCACGACCCATATCGTCAGCGCCTGCTTCCATTGCAGCTTGCTCTTTACGAGTTCTGATTGACATGCCCGTGTTCGGGCCAAAAACGTCACTAAATGCCATACTGGCCTCCTATGTTAATCAACAAACTATAGGGTAATAGACATGCTACAGTCGTCCCTATTCCATCATAAAACGGGCACGGCGCTTTGCATCTCTACGCATTACCCTAGCTGTGTATCCATGACCGTTAATTTCTGGTCGTAAATTACGCCTTCTCATCTCGTCACCTATCTCGTCGGCAGCGCTTACAGCCTCTGCTGCCAGCGATTTATCTATAGGCATGTATCTATTTGCCTCTTCGTAATTCATCATCATTTCTTGCTGTAGTTCGCGATTACTTCGTTTACCGAATAGTTCAGCAGACGCAGCCCGACCAAGAAAGCCAGCGTTTAATCTTGCATCGCCAGTATCGTACATATGCTTGAATACTTTTTTTACGTCTGAAAGAGCGTCGTAATAACTTTGCTCATCTGAACCATACGAAAGTTCAGAATATCCAGTATCGCTATCTCCAACCAAGACGCTGTAGATACCATCTCGCCCCTGCTCTACTGCAACTGATCCGCCAATTCTATCTTGTATGTCTCTTGGTAATGATGCCCTGTAACTTTCCATAGCATTTCTAGCCATCTCGGAAGTCATGTACGAACGTATATCGTCATGCTTTCTCTGAAGATGCTCTGGTGTTTTGTTGCCTCGCATGTCTGTAGACAAGTTCATTTTACTATCTACATAAGCCATACCCGAAGTGCCCATTGGTGAGCCTAGATTTAAAGTGGCTTTACTCCCTGCGACTGGGTGCATGTGTCGAATGTCTGCCCATCGCCAGTTACCTAGAGAGGGCGAATTTTTGGGAGACATGCCTGCCTCAACCTCATTTACGATCTTGGCTTCTTCGGGAGTTACATGAATAGACTGCTTTCCGTCGCTTTCCATGTTTTGTTTTATAGTATCACCATCCATATCCATTATCCTGTGCATATCTTGAGATCGTTGGTTAAGTTCAGTACCGCTTTCGTATAAAGGCCACATGCCTTGGTTTATTTCTTCTTCCCAATGATCGAACGCTTCGCGCTCTGTTAATGGTCTATTTGGGTTTACCTCTGGCACCCATGCTGGAACCGATACGAACTTGCCTTTGTGTGGGCCACGTTCGATCTTAATCCCCGTTGAGTAAACCGTCATTGGTCTACCGTCTTTGTCCTTACCAACCCTACCAGTGGAAACAGACTGGTTATGATAGTCCATAATCCTCTGTTCGGGATCAGTAAGATTTAGATCAGACATTCGTAATTACAGCCGCCAATGTCACCTCAATGTCTGTTGCGTTGTTAGCTGATGTAACAGTAAACGCGACTTCGCGAGATGTAGTAGTTGCGTCGATAGCGATTGAGGCAGATAAGTTTTGCTCAGTTAGTGTTGAGCTAACTGGGATCACATCCCCTGCGTTAATGCCGTTGATCTTTAACTGTATGTTTGCAGTGCCTGATGTAGTCTTTGCGGCGATAGCATCTACCCGTACGTTTTGTTTGAACGCTCTTGTAACCACGTAATCTTGGTTGTTTATTGTTCCACTTTCTTGGAAGAAGAACGAACGCGTAGCAAACGTATCAGGAAGCTGTGCAATAGGTAATCGACCAGTTGCGTCTAAGCCAGCAACACCATCAGCAGCTCCAATAAAAGTTTTTGGAACAAGAGCAGTAAAGTCTACGTTAGCAAATTCTAATCCACCGCCCGTAGAGTTTACACGTAGGAACTGAAGCGCGTTAGTTGTAGTAAACGCAGGGATACCAGTGTCGGGTGATGTAAGCAGCCAACCCGTACCATTATAAAATTTAAGTACGTTAGGTGATGCAGCTATATCCACCCACATATCGCCTGCATTTGCTGGTGACGGTTCGGATGGAGAAACGTACACGCGTCCTCGGTTTGCTAGTAACCCCGAAAGACCATTAATCTTTTGTTGTGGGACTTCATCGTCTGCTACAGATAATTTAGAAAAAGGTATAAATCCGTTTGCATCTGTAAACTTATCTTCTGTCATTAATCCAGAGACACGTACCTGAGAGGTGTCTTCAACAATGATAAATGTTACGAGATCATTTTGTGTAAGTGCGCTCGTAAACGTGATCGTACTGTTAGCAGGCTGCTGCGTGTAATCGTTTGTACCGCCTTGACGCTGAAGCACGCCGTTTCGATATACGAGAACTTTTTGATCTTCGTTATGTACGAACGGGAACACAGCCTGAGATATACCAGCCAAAACATCTTCACGAGTAAAACCACTATCGTTGGCAGACTGTACTTTATAGATAGTAACTAAATCATTAGCTTGAGTAGCATCATTTAATGTTACTGTATTAGCTGTTGGATCATTACTATGGTCAGACGTCGCGAGCAAAGCGCCGTTTAAATATATAACA
>VMHT01168096.1_pt1 | contig 13552 bp, 14 predicted proteins | sample 4693611 | NCBI WGS metagenome assembly VMHT01 (sample SAMN12280063, study PRJNA550983) | marine metagenome | isolation source: seawater sampled from same location over 5 years 0.02-0.2 micron viral filtrate | place: USA: collected off the coast of southern California halfway between the port... ... | reverse complement strand
TGGGCTGTTCAGTGGCGAGGTGGTGGAGAATGGGAAGGGCGAAGGCTGCCGTTTTTCCCGTTCCAGTCTGGGCGATACCCATGACGTCGCGACCCGACATGAGGGCTGGAATTGTTTCGGCTTGAACCGGCGTGGGGGTCTGATAGCCTTCGGAAGTCAAGGCTTCCAAAATTCGTTCATCAAGTTCTAAATCGCTGAAGGTTGACATGCCGATGCCTCAAGGACGAGCACCCCGCGACCGTAGCCTTCGGACCAACCGCTCCATCCCGGCCTCCAACCTCCTCCCTATGAACACCGAGGGTCGCGACCATGTCAAACTCAGCATTCAGTTTCATATCCATAAAAACGAACCATGGGTTTCTTGTTCATGACATAGGTTTCGGGCCATGGACCGGCCTCTTCATGTTGTGACCGGCGCGTTTGGCTACTCGGGCCGATGGATTGCTCACCACTTGTTGAAGGAGGATGTGCACGTTCGAACATTGACCAACGCCGTGGGCCGAGACGACCCGTTTGATGGGAAAGTGGAAGTGCACGGGCTTGATTTCAATGATATGGACCGTTTGGTTGATTCCTTGCGGGGTGCTGAAGTGCTCTACAATACGTATTGGGTCCGGTACAACAAGCGAGACAAGCAGTTCGCTCACAACACCGCCGTAGAGAACACGCGACGCTTGTTTGAGGCAGCAACTTTGGCCGGCGTCAAGCGCATCGTCCAATTTTCTGTGGCCAATCCAACCAAAGCTCCGAACTGGACGTATTTTGAAGGCAAGGTAGAAGTTGAGCGCTTATTGGAAACATCCGGGCTCTCGTACGCTATTTTGCGCCCGACGGTCCTTTTTGGTGGTCATCGAAACGTCCTCATCAACAACATTGCCTGGATGCTCCGCCGGTTCCCTGTTTTCGGTGTGTTTGGTTTTGGCAATTATCCGATTCAACCGGTTCATGTCGAAGACGTTGCTGAGGTGGCCATCGCCCAGGGCAAGGCCAAAGAAAACGCCATTGTAGACGTCACTGGTCCCGAGACGTTTCGCTACAAGGATTACATTCGCCACATGGTGAAAGCCATGGGTTTGAGACGAGTGATTCTCCCGATACCCCCTCTGGCTGGTTGGATGTTTGGAAGGATGTTGGGTGTGTTCTTACAAGACGATGTGATCACGCGCGCCGAAATCAAGGGTCTCCGCCAAGGCCTGATGGCTTCATCGGCCCCACCGGTTGGCACGCGTTTGTTCTCGGAATGGATCGCTGAGCACGGAGCTTCTTTTGGCGAACGGTATCAAAATGATTTGAAAGAGCGTCGCTACAAAGCGCCCTGATTACAATCCGAGGGCCTCAGGCTTGACTCGAGAGGAAAATCGCGCAACCGTCCCGTCGCCCTCAATGATGAATTTTTCAAAATTCCAACGAATATCGCCTTCGTGACCATCGGCGTCAGCGGTCTGGCAGAGAGTTTCGTAGAGTGAAAGGCGGTCCGCGCCGTTCACATCGGCCTTTGCCATCAGGGGAAAAGACACGTTGTATTTCGAGGACGTGAATTCGCAAATCTCCTCATGGGATCCTGGCTCTTGGCGGCCGAATTGATTGCACGGAAAACCGACGACGGTCAAATCCTCATTGGCCTCGTGAAGGGACTGGAGACCTGCATATTGCGGAGTAGCTCCACAAGCACTGGCCACGTTAACCACCAGCCAGCGAGTGCCACCAAGTGCGCGAAGTGTGGTTTGTTCGCCGTTCATGTTCGTAAAGGGGATATCGAGTGGGTTGCCCATAGTTTATTTTTAGCGGCCATTAATTATCAAGGTGTGGTTTATTCCAAGACATGCAAATCCTCTTGAAGTGCCGGTAAGTGGTCCACCCATGCACATTCTCATGGAGACCACCGCAGGCAACATCACCATCGAACTCTTTACCGATACCATGCCGGTCACGGCAGGCAATTTCCTTGATTTGGTTCAACAAGGCTACTACGACGGCCTCCACTTCCATCGAGTCATCAAGGGATTCATGCTTCAAGGCGGTTGCCCCTATTCAGCAGACCCCAACTCTCCACGTGCAGGGACTGGGGGGCCAAAGAGTGGAGGAAAATACACCACCAGTGACGGGCAGTCGATCACTCGGAACCGTGGAGGAAACATCCCCGATGAGCACCCGGAGAATGCTCAATTCTCAAACAAGGTTGGAACGCTTTCCATGGCCAACACTGGCCGACCCGACAGTGGTGGCTCGCAATTCTTCGTCAACACCAAGCACAATGATTTCCTTGACTGGTGGGACACACGCTCACCCTCTGCTCACCCTGTGTTTGGCAAGGTTACCGAAGGCATCGATGTTGTGAGAGCCATTGAGAACACGAAAACAAACCACAGCGACCGCCCCAAAACACCGCAGCAAATCATCCGCTGCACCGTTGTGGAGTGAACCTTTACCGGAGGGTGAAGGGTTGGTTGTTCTCGCCGTGCACGGAGGTGCAGGTGGCGACGGACCTTGGCGTGGCATGACCGATGCAGACCCACAACGTGTGGCCTGCATGCGAGCACTCCTCAGCCATTTGGGTCAACGTCTTGCCGATGGTGAACTCACGGCGACTGAAGCCGTAACCCTGGCGGTCGAAGCCATGGAAGACGAGCCGCTGTTCAATGCTGGAAAAGGTTCAGTGCTGGACGAGAACGGCGAGGTCAGCATGGATGCAAGTGTCATGCGGGGGCGAGATCAGGCGGCAGGAGCGATGATCGGCCTGAAAACCTCCCGCCATCCAATCCGAGCAGCGCATCAGTTGTTGGTGAAGGGTTGGCCTGTGATGTTGACGGGCTCTGCGGGCGACCTGTTCGCTGAGCGTGAAGGGGTCGAACAAGTGGAGTTGTCGTGGCTCAAAACGGGCCTACGGCAAGCACAGTGGGCCAAATGGAAAGACCAACGGCTGCGCCCAGGGGCGACCGATGAAGAGGATGCTTTGCTCGATCACGATGGAGATGAGGATGGATGGGGCACGGTTGGAGCGGTGGCTTTGGACATCCATGGAAACGTCGCCGCAGCAACCTCAACCGGTGGCATGACCGGAAAACCGGCCGGCCGTGTCGGCGACACTGGAATCATCGGAGCAGGCACATGGGCTGACGCCACTGTGGCGGTCTCCTGCACTGGGGTTGGTGAGGCCTTTCTTCGAACCGTAGCGGCCCATTCAATGGCCGTTCACCACCGAACAGCATCCTTGCCACAAGCGGCAGAGCGTGTGTTGAATGAAGTGCAACCGTTTGGCGGCCGCGGGGGTTTGATCGCGGTCAACATTCAAGGAGAGGTCGTTATGCCGTTTCAAACGATGTTGATGTATCGTGGCGTGTATCAAGATGGTGACCTGCAGGTTGGTATCGGACCGGAGTTCATTCAATCATAAACGCCCCTAAGTTCATGACCTGTTGAACGGACCGTGGACTTATGCCTGTGGATGCCGATGAAGCCTTGCGCAGAGCTACATTGATTCGCAGCGACCCTTCACTCCGCGGCATATCTCGCCGGAACACAGCCACTGAAGAAGGTGAAATTCAGTGGGAATACTTCACTCCTGATGGCGAAGCCATTGACGAAGTCGAGGTCATTGAACGTTGGAATAAGATGGGCCTGCCCCCAGCATGGGAAGACGTATGGATTTGCCCCAATCCCCGAGGTCACATCCAAGCAACTGGCCGGGACATCAAGGGCCGATTGCAATACCGCTACCACCCTGATTGGACGGAGATTACCACCGAAATGAAGTACGATGATGTGGTGTATTTTGCTTCACAACTCCCCCGTCTTAGGCGACAGGTAGCTCGAGACCTTGAAGCGGGAGGCATGACCCTCAACACGGTTGCAGCGCTCGTTGTTCGCTTGATTGACCTCTACAACATTCGCGTCGGTTCCGATGAATATGCGAAGGCGAACGAATCCTACGGTTTGACGACCCTCAAGGCGATGCACGTCAAACACATCAAAGGAGACGAAGCCGAAGGTCGACACGATGCCGTTTTCTCATTCACCGGCAAATCAGGCAAGGACTGGGACATCACCATCAAAGACGACTACCTTGTTGATCTGATTCTCAAAACCAATCGCCTCGGAGCGAAAAATGCTGACTTGTTCATGTACATCTCAGACGCTGGAAACGAAGTTGACCTCAAGGCAGAACACATCAATCAGTACATTCGAGAATCCAGCGGAATGGCGTTTACGGCCAAAAATTTCCGGACATGGGCTGCGACTTACCGTTGTGCAGAACGCTTGGCCTTCCTCGCTCAACCCCAATCGGAACAAGCCATGAAGAAATGGGTGAGGTCCATTCCGAAGATTGAATCGATGCAAAAATTGTGGACTGAGGGGGATTGGATTCCTCCTGCCAGCGAAGCCGCGAAGAACAAGGCCATGCTTGCCGTGATTGACACCGTGGCTGCCAACCTTGGAAACACTCGAACCGTGTGCCGTTCATCCTACATTCATCCATGGTTCCTCGATGCTTGGGCGGAAAACCGATTGGCCGAAAAGTGGGCTGAATTTGAGGACATGCGCGCCATGGGCAACATGACGGCGGGTGAAAGCACCACCCTTCGAATCTTGAAATCGGTCGTCAAAGGCTGAGCCGATTCGTTGGTGAGTGGTTCGTCTCTTTTTCAGGCTACGCATTATTTATTAAATGCCGCCATCGGATTGAAAGTATGGCAAAACACCGAGCGGGCGACCGTCGAATTATCAGCATCAGCATTCCGGAAGACCTGGCGAAAAAACTGGATCGTAAGGTCGGCAAAGGCCGGGCAGGGGGCCGGTCGGCGACCATTGCTCGATTGATTCAGCAAGGACTTGTAGAACAAACGCCCCCGGTTTCGACGCCTCCCGTAGAAAACCGTCGGGCAAAAGCGACCGAGGGTGAGGTGCGAATTGAATCCGATACAATGGGTGAACTGAATGTCCCGGCAGACCGTTATTTTGGATGCCAAACCGCCCGTTCACTCCTCAACTTTGACATCGGCCATGACACGATGCCCTTGGGCGTCATTCGAGCCTTTGGCGTGTTGAAGCAAGCCGCTGCAAAAACCAACGTCGCACTCAAACAACTTGACCCTGAGGTCGGCGACCTCATCATCGCTGCATCGCAAGAAGTGATTGATGGGCATTTGAACGACCACTTCCCTCTTCGGGTTTGGCAGACTGGAAGCGGCACTCAGTCGAACATGAACACCAACGAAGTGATCGCCAACCGAGCCATCGAAATCGCTGGTGGGACCTTGGGCTCCAAATCGCCCGTTCATCCCAACGACCATGTCAATCGGGCTCAATCGAGCAATGATACATTTCCAACCGCCATGCACATAGCAGCTGCAGAGGCGTTTACACATCGCCTGCTCCCCAGTGTCCGCGCTCTGCGAGATGCCCTGCACGCCAAATCTGAGGACTGGAAGAACATCGTAAAAATCGGGCGCACCCACCTTATGGACGCTGTGCCTCTAACCCTCGGGCAGGAAGCTTCGGGATGGGTCGCTCAATTGGACGCTGACCTACGACGGCTTGATTTTGCACTCGACGATTTGTTTGAGTTGGCCCTTGGAGGAACAGCGGTGGGGACTGGACTCAATGCCCACCCCCTCTTTGCGCAAATGGTGGCCGATGAAATCGCCAACATTACAGGCTTGACCTTTTGCTCTGCGGAGAACAAATTCGCTCAACTGGCTGCTCACGATGCCATCGTTGCAGCGTCGGGAGCACTGAACACCTTGGCGGCATCACTGATGAAAATTGCCAACGATATTCGCTGGTTGGGCTCCGGCCCACGTTGCGGATTTGGCGAATTGGCTTTACCGGCCAACGAACCAGGGTCGTCCATCATGCCAGGAAAGGTGAACCCTACTCAATCCGAGGCCATGACCATGGTGTGCTGCCAAGTCATGGGTAACCACACGGCCATCACCATTGGTGGAAGTCAAGGCAACTTCGAATTAAACGTCTTCAAGCCGCTCATGATTCACAATTTCATGCATTCCGTTGACCTGCTCACGGATGCATGCCGAACCTTCCGAGCCCGCTGTGTTGAGGGTTTGGTGGCCGTTGAAAGCAACATTCAATCCCACTTGGAAAATTCATTGATGCTTGTGACGGCCCTTAACAACCACATTGGGTACGACAAAGCCGCCAAAATTGCGAAAAATGCTCACGAAAAGGGAACCACGCTTCGGGAATCTGCGCTTGAGCTTGGCTACTTGACCAACGATGAGTTTGATGCTTGGGTTCGCCCAGAACTCATGACTGGCCCGAAACAAGGCTGAGTCAAGAACGTCGGAGAGCCCGAAGTTTGGCTTGAAGGGCAGAGGTCCGCTCATCGGTTTGCTCAGTGGTTAAAGGACTCTGACGGTTCAATCGTCGTTGGAACATTTCACGGTCCCATACATGGATTTGGCCATCCTCGCATCCGATGATCGCCCGTTCCTGGGTGCCGTGCATGCTCCGCACTTTGGGAAACTCGCCAGTCGCGACTTTTCCACCTTTATCGGTGGCCCAAACGTTGAGCCTACTGCCTTGACCGTCATCTCGAGCCAACCAAAGGAGGGAGGCCCCGTTTTGTTCCATGGCTTCTGCCTGCGCAGAGACCGGCGACCCGGGCGATGACCAACACTTCTCACCTTTTTCTGTTCGGCCAACGGCAAGACCTGCATCGGTGGTTGCCACGTACCCTTTGACCATGCACGTCAAGTGTTCAATGGCCCCTTCTTCGGTGGAAATCACCGTTCCAAGATGTGAAACAACGGTTCCGTCGGTTTGACCAAACAAGCCTTGGGTTCGCCCAGAAGCCCCGCTGGTGGTAGGAGAAGAAGTGGTGGGTTTGGTGTGCGCAAAGGGAGGAGGGCCTGAAATGTCGAGGAAACCACATCGTGGACGCCCCAGTCCAGCGAGCAACGCCCCATCGGCGCAAACAAGGGTCCAGGGTCGTTCATCCATGCGTTCGACCCAAAGCAAGGTTCCATCCGAGGCAATTCTCCAAACCGCCGATTCAATGAAATCATTGTGCTCTATGTCGTAAACCGAAGATATGGCCACAACATCGCCTTGCCACCATATGATGTCGTCCGCGCTTCCCTCGAGGGCCATTGACCATCGTTCTTCACCGGTTTTTCGGTCGAGGGAAACGACATGCAAACCACTGGCTACAACGACTTGGTCTTCACCCAAGGCGATGGCGCTGATCCGGTCATTGGTTTGAGCAGTCCATCGGTGTTCACCGTCTTCGGCCCAATGCGTCAAGCGACCATGCCACCCCCCACCAAATACATCCTGTTCGGGAGTGAGGTGAACCATTGAAACCGGCTGATCCAAATTTCGGACCATCCATGTCGCTCCCTTCAGGTCCATACAGCGAGGAGGCCGTCCCCCGACATAAGGAGGTCGCTTGGTAGCGTCAGCTTCCCGCGCATTCTGTAGCGCTCACTTCAACCGAGCAAAAAAGAAAGGCTACCGTGAACAACAAGGGTTGGGGATGGTGAGCGCATGATAACACGCAACGGTATTGAGAAGGCCCAACAAGCATGGGGCGAAGGAATTGTGGCGATCGCTTCAGCGCACCAAGAGGGGGCCGATTATGTTGAAATCGCTCGAAACCACGTTGAAACACTCTACGCCTATGGTCTGAGCACGGTTCTGTTCAAGCCAACCCTTGCAATCGTTGAGCAATTCCGGCCAACCTTTGAGCAAGCACTCTCGTATTTTGTCGCCTCGAACAATGCGTGCCCAGAAGACGGAGGCTTTGCCATCCAGGGCTGGACAAAGGTTCGGTTTGAAAACACCGAATTCATTCTCAATGAATCCTCGGGGTTGGCCATGGGAAATTATTTCTTCACGCGACCGGAGGGTGATGAGGTCAAAGTGGAGTTCACGTTTGGCTACATGCTCGATGAGTTTGGAGCCTTGCGGATCAACCTCCATCACTCCTCCGTGCCAGCCGTCCCCACCCAGTAGCGCCTTTCACTGCAGTGGAATACGACGCCGAGGAATGGCAAACGTGAGCACGAACGCAAGCAGGCCAAAAATGCAGGCCGACCAGTAATGGCCCACCGTGAAAAAAGCGACAACAGATGATGTACGAAGAAGAACAATAGAACCCGACTTCAGTGCCCACAATGAAAATCCTGCAGCGATGATGGCAAGGCCCATGAACGCAAATCCAACCAAAACGTACACAGCGGCGGCACTTGAATCCATCAAGGGATGCTCTTGTTGAGAAGGAGTGAGGTCAACCGTCCTAATTTCGCACGCTTCTGCGGTTCCTTGACAGGCGTTTTCTGCGAAGGTTTGCTCAGACGGGAATTCAAAATCAATCGATGTAAAACCGATGGGTTCAATCAACGCCGGAGGAGATAGGAGAACACGGTTGGAGAAAACATCACGGTGATCGCCGCGTTGAACGATGATGTCCACGCGAATCAAACCAGGGTCCAATTGTTCAAAGGAGAAATACCCCGATTCATCGGTGAGGTTTTCCTCTGAAACCCACATGCTCGAGACCTCGTCCAGCCATGAAAGGTAAACCGTGGCGTTCACCATGGGTTTTCCAGCCTCATCGACCACCGTTCCAGTAAACGTCGCCGTATCGTCAGGAGCCGTCAACGCCAATCGGTAAACAAATTCATCGGGGCGCACCAAACCGTCGTTGGGTGAAGCATAATCCAAGCCGTTGAGGAAACCCATCATGCAGGTGAAGAGGAGAAACACGGCGGTCGCTTTTCCGATGGGGTGGAGATTCGGATCTTCGATGGTAAGAACGGCCCCGGAAGAGGCAAACAACACTGGCGTCTCGTTGGTCATTTCGTCGAGGTAGGTCGCATCGTCCTCGGCGCCCTCCGTCATGGTCATGCTGAGGCGGGGGCCCTACTTGATGTCAATGCGCGACCCCCAACGACCGCGGAGTTGAGCAAGGCAAGCCTCGGTCATCCAAACCTTCACAGTGATGGTCCCGTTTTTCTCCCGCTCATCCTCTTCTACCATGCCTTGGTCATAGATGGACGAAACAATGCGTTCGCTGGCGTCCGGATGTGAACTGCTCGGAGGGTGAATCTGGAGAAGAAACGGAGCGCCAAAAAGACGCTCGCGAATGAAGTTTTGAAGCTCTTCTACTCCCGTTCCTGTTAGCGAAGAAAGGGCTACAGGCGACGGGAAACCAAGTTTTGTGACCAAGTCAGAAACCGCCTCTTGTTGAGCGGAAGTGACTTTGTCAATTTTGGTTAACACGACGTATGGGGGACGATCTTCATCAAAACTTTCAGGCTCGTGTTCTTGCCGTTCGAGGACTTCTCGCCGAGTGGTTTCCAATTTCCGGGTGACCTCGGGTAACGAGTCGGAGGTGTCAACCAAAATGAGAGTTAAATCAGCATTAAGTGCCTCAGCAATAGTTGCTTTAAATGCCGCTAGTGTAGCATTTGGAATATTATCAATAAATCCAATGGTGTCGGCCAGGAGAATTCGAGGGCTTTTCTCCATCCGTCCCACCGTGGTCTCCAACGTGGAGAACAATTGGTCCTCAACCAGAACCGATTTCCCGGATAAGTGTTGGAAGAGGGATGACTTTCCAGCGTTGGTGTATCCTACAAAGCCGACGGTCATCGCTCCACTGCGAACGCGCTGTCGGCGATGTTCTCGCTGAGCATTGACATGCCGTTTTTGCCGGCGACGAAGATTGGTGAGTTCTCGGTTTAGATTCGCAATGACGTTTTGGAGGGCCGTCACACCACCTCCACCGTACCCTGCTCGTTCACCGGTTGTTTGTTGTTGAGCAAGTTCCCTCAGGATGGTACGGTCCGACTGAAGTTGGGCAATTCGAACCTGCGTTCGCGCTTCAACCGAAGATGCATGAGCCGTGAACAAGGCGAGGAGGAGACGAACTCGGTCCCAAACCTCGACTCCGAGGGCTTGATTGACGCCAACGAGTTGCCGTGGAGTGGCGTTGGTATGGATGATGGCTAAATCGACACCCTCCCAAGGGTGACCGGAAAGTGTGCTCATTCGCTCGTCGGCGATGTCTTCAAGACGACCTTTTCCAAAGTAGGTGCGTGGGTCAACATGGCCGCTTTGTAGCACGGTTTCAACGATGGCAATCCCCATGGTTTCTGCCAAGGCCATCAGTTCAGTCGTGTCTTCTGAGCCTCGAACCAAGAGAAGGGCTTTGCGGCCCTGGTGATTGGTTCTCGCCTCGCCCAAGACGACTCCTCCGCTTCCTGCCACGACGAACGGGTCATCGGAGGGCTGAGCCATGCCCACCGGGATGGTTAGTCTCATATCAGCCCACCTCAAGGCCCTATCATGACCGAACAGCACGAAATGGAAGTGCGGTGGTCCGGCGATTCGACCCTCGGTGAGGCAATGGTCGCTGCGGCCAAGCTACAAGGGGTTGAGGCGACGCTTCTGACCACGGACGCCGAGGTTGAATTGCTCGTCAAAATCGTGGACCATGACCTTCAAGCCCTTCGCGACCGGGTTGACCACCTTCTGGTAACCCTCGGTGCATTGGAAGAAGCACACAACGGGTGAGGTCATGTCCGAGACCACTGTCTTGATCGATGCGCACTGCGTAATGTGCAACGGTTTGGCTCGATTTCTTCGCAAGAGAGTGAAGCCATCCGTCAACTTTGAGGTTCATGGAATCGACTCAGAGGAAGGGCGGAATCTGATCGCTTCATTTCCAGAACGCCTTCAAGCCATGGACACGGTGTACGTCGTTCGAAATGGACACCCTTACGTTCGATCAGCAGGAGCCATACGCTTGCTGTTGTGCATGCGCTGGTACTACGCCATGTGGTTCCCGATAGCGTGGTTGGTGCCGCTGCCCGTTCGCGACGCTGCCTATTGGGTCGTTTCGAAAGTAAGGCACCGTTTCGGACGAATCGACGGTTAGAGATCGAGGTCCAAAACCACCGGGGCGTGGTCGGAGACGTCGATGCCTCCCTGTCGTACGATGGTGCAGTCAACCATGGCCTTGGCGGCAACTGGATTGAGGAGGAAGTAGTCAATGCGCCAGCCTCGGTCTTTTGCTCGCGCTTGTCCGCGGTTCGACCACCAGGAGTACGTCTTGGTGCCGTCTCCAACTTGTTGACGGAAGGCGTCAACCCATCCGTCGGCCAACAAATCGGAAAACCATTCTCGTTCGTGGGGAAGGAAGCCTGAATTTTTCGCGTTTCCCTTCGGATTCCAAATGTCATCCTCCGTGTGGGCAATGTTGAGGTCTCCGCAAACCACAACGGGTCGTGTCTCGTTCAAATAGGGACGAATGAATTGGCGCCATTCCTCCATCCAACCTTCCTTGAATGCCTGACGCTCATCTTTGTTCGAGCCGCTTGGAAGGTAGGTGTTGACGCAGATCACACCGTTGACTTCGCAAACCAGCACGCGTCCTTCGCTATCATTCGGGTCAAAACGTCCGCCCTTTCCCTTCGCTAACACGGTGTGAGCTTGAGTAGAGGCAGTCGCTACACCGGAGTATCCTTTCTTCTCAGCGGGGTGGAGAGTGACGTCCCAGTCCGTAGGCCAAGCCCAATCTTTGGGCAATTGCTCTTCCAAGGTTCGTGTTTCTTGAAGCATCACGACGTCAGCATTGAGCTCCTCGAAATAACCGTCGATGCCTTTTCGGATCGCCGCACGAAGCCCGTTTACATTCCAAGAAACAAAGCGCATGAATGACCGTCATCGGTGAAGGTGAATAAGGATTCAAGCAATGTTCTGTCCGCATTTCCGTCCTGTCTCTGCTGCTGCATCAGCCAATTCATGGGCAGATGCGACCCATTCTCCAGCAAGAAGAATGCCGTTGGAAGCATACATGTCGTACTCTGGCTTCTTCCCTTTGGTCTGAACAACGATGTTCTCTTGACGTCGTTCATGAAGCACATGATGTTGCCATCCTTTGGCGTGTTGCTCGAGGAAGTGCTCAAATCGAATCGCACGGGCTTCTTTTGATTCATTTTCTTGTTCTACCATCACCGCTGAAAGAAAAGCTCCTTGCAATCCTAATCGAGGTTGGATGTTAGCAATATCAAACATGTAGGCTCCCTCCTGAGCATCGATGATGCCGTGCTTTTCACCGAGTGGGCGTGAGGTCAGTGTCACATCCAGGGTACTCGCTCGAACAGGAAGTATCCCTGAGAGGGCACCCTCGTCGACCGAGCGCAACAAGCGTTGAGCTTGCGACTTGCCACAGGCGAGAACGACAATATCGCTGTCAAACGTTCGTCCGTCTTTTAGGGACACACGTCCGTTTTCAACGGTATCGACTTGGCAGTGGGCTTCGATGAGGACGCCCACCTCGTCCAAAGCAGCGGCCATTCTTCCAACGATCCCAGCCCATCCTTCGCCGACAATGGCCAATCGTCCTTTTTGGAGTGCCGTGTACCGGTCATCAAACCGTTGAACGCCCGACCCTGCGACAAGAGCGGCGCCGAGAGCTGCTGGGGATGATGGGTCAGCTTGTTTGAGGGCCCGTTGGAGTTGAGCGGCCAGGCGGATGTTGTTTCTTGGGCGGAGCGGCCCAACACCAACCACGTGAAGGTGGTCAAGTCGTGGATTGGAAAGGACCATCCTCAACCGGCTAATCTTTCGAACCACCTTCATCAACGGCCCACGTTGATGGAGCAAGTGCAGTCCATAACCAAACGGAGCACCTTCCACGGTTTGGGACGTTGCCCGTCCCCCAATGCGGTCGGTTCGGTCAAGGACCACCACGTGGTGCCCAGCGGTCACGGCATACAAGGCAGTGGCCAGGCCTGCAATGCCCGCCCCCACCACCGTGACACGAACCATGACACCCCCATGGGGTGCGCATCAAAAGGTCGTTGGAAGGGGTGCTTTGAAGAGGTAGCCCATACTCCAATCATCATGGCCGATGCCCCCCTCTTGCCTCACGACCGTGGGCATGAATTGTGGACCATGGAAGAAGGCGCGAGCCGAAAACTCACTGCCAGCATTGACCGATGGGTTGGAGCTATGGTTGCTGATGATGGAATTGACATGCCGCTCTCTGGCGGTGGACCAGCCGTTGAAGCCACGGTCTTTGCTCGCCAAGACGGGTTGGTGGTTGGATGTGCGGTCGTCGATTACATGCTGCAGATTTGGGCACCATCGGTTCGAGTTTCGTGGTTCGCAGGAGATGGAAAGCGCGTTTCATCGGGCGACGAAATCGCCATGTTCTCAGGCAAAAGCGAAGACGTCCTTGCTGTTGAGCGACTTGCGCTCAACGCCCTTGGCCAACTCTCCGGCGTGGCGACTGAAACAAAACGGTGGTCAGCCATCGCTCCAAAGCAAATTGCTTGCACGCGGAAAACCATTTGGGGGCTCCTGGATAAATGGGCGGTTCACATGGGAGGGGGCTTAACGCACCGCCTCTCGAAGGACGATGCTGTGATGATTAAAGAAAACGATTTGGCCAGCATGCACGACCACCTCGAAACCCATGCAGAACGGTTAATCACCTATTTACAGGACGTTGACACCAACGAAGTGGGTGCTTTCCTTGAAGTTGAAACTCGCACCGATAAAGAGGCATTAATGGCCGCCC
>VMHT01202626.1_pt1 | contig 13553 bp, 23 predicted proteins | sample 4693611 | NCBI WGS metagenome assembly VMHT01 (sample SAMN12280063, study PRJNA550983) | marine metagenome | isolation source: seawater sampled from same location over 5 years 0.02-0.2 micron viral filtrate | place: USA: collected off the coast of southern California halfway between the port... ... | reverse complement strand
TTTTCATCTTCAGTTTCCATAGCAAGTAGAAGAATTTTTTCTTCCTTAACTAAAAAGGGTCTATATTTAATCTTCTTTTTAGTAGATGGGATCTCCAACTCATATGTTGGTGTAGAAAGTTTTGGTAAAGCCATTACAACTCCTTATAATGTAGAATACTATCGGAAGTATTTATACACTACTTAGCGAATAAGTCCCAACAAAGCATCTAAGATATCTATTCCTTCTCCACCTCCGTTTATAGGATCCCTAAAGTTTGATACAGAGTCACCATTGAATGTTGTAGTTGTATAAGTTTCATACTCAAAAGAAACTGATAGTTTTGATATAGATGTTTCTTCTCTGTTTAACGGAATTGATGCTATATTTGATGGGAAAGCATTAAATAATTTCACAGCATGTACTGGTATAGCCTTATAAAATCCAGAGTTCATTAGACTTTTTTTGTCTCTAATATCTGGTATTATATCACGTAAAGAATAAGCTAAAGAATTGTTATTTGGTTCCTCACTATTTTTCTTACCATTCATATATTTTTCATACTTTATAATTAATATGTCACATGTATAATCATCTCTATATGCTGCTCTAAAATTTTTCTGTGGCGCTGATGATCTAAGAATATCTTCAATTGAATTTGGGAAATCTGTAATTTGATTTGAGTAACCATATATCCAATTAGTCCACAGATCAAATATACTTTTGATCCTTGAATCAGAATCCATCATAAAAGAAAGTTCCATTTCACTGAACACTGCACCATAAGCATACTTTAAATTTGGGGTGTTAGTAATTCTATAATCACCAGTAGAAATTTGAAGTCCAGGAATACTAGCTTCATCAGTATATATTCTAAGTAAATTCTTAGATGGTTGTAAGTCAAACTCGTCATCTCTTGAGAGTTGTCTAACTAGTTTTGGGTTACCCTCCAGTTCAATAATAACATCATAGAAGTTACTAGCACTGTAACCAGATCTTTTAAATTGTTCTTTAAATGTCGAATAGTTCGACATTGGCGTTGCGCCAGATATTCTACTCATTGAGAAGTTTCTCCCCAGACTGCTGATTTACTATATTGTTGATACATATTATTCTTTCTAGTAACAAAACTTTCAATAGGAAGAAAGATTGATGTTTTATAATCTTCTCTATTTATTTTATAAAGAGGTGTTTCTAGTCCCGCTACAACATAATGGTGATAACATTGTTTAGGAAATTTAGCTCTACCATTTTCTAATCCTAGTATTACATTCATCCTAGACCTATGTCTTAGGTAATGTAAGTTAGCACCAAAAAATTTTGTACCTGTACTTAGAACATAAACGAGTGGAAACTCATCATAGAATTTCAACTTTGCAGCATATGTTGCCTTATATTCAAACATATAAAGTTCACCTGGAGTCGGTATCATAGACTCCTCCATCTCAGACATATCTGAATACAGATCACCTGATTGAAATTTCATTCTTACTGCATCACGATACCAAGAATATGATCTCGGTTCATTACCAGCTAGTTCTTTTATCTCTTGAAAGATACTCATACTTTGAGTTCGTCTTCTGTGATTAACATAAATTTATAATTCCTATCATCACAAAATTCTTTTGCCGCTATCCATTTAGCTTGGTTTTTGGCATACTCAGTGACTTCATAGATATATTTTTTAGTCATTCTTTTCTGAACCTTAGGTTCTCTTGTTTGCTTTTTTGGTTTAACTTCAATTAAATACTTCTGAATGTTTCCATTAACATCCTTAACCTTTATGTAAAAGTCAACAAAGTATCTATGGATCTTATTGTCAAGTGGTGATCTATAGGGAATAATAATCTCTTCACTACCCCACTCAAGTATACTAGGATTACCATCACAGTACTTCATGAATTTTAATTCCCATGAAGATCTATAAATAATATTACGGTAGTCTCCTCTATACTTAGCAGAATTTTTGGGAATGTATTTTCCCTTAAGAGTGTTCATATATAGATATAGGAATAATCATACAAATATTTATGAACCTAAGTTATGGCAAGTAAAATTTACAACATACCTGCAACTGGAGGGGGTCAATTATATTGGCCGGCTAACATAGAAAACCAGTTTGATTATTTGGAAATGGAAATACTGCGATTTAGTCAAAGAAATATATTAAAAAGAGATATAGCAAATAGAAATGCACGGATTAATGACAATCCAACAGCGTTTCCATCAAGTTCAGTTGAGACTTCTTTACCTAGTCAAACAATACCATCCGAATCTAGAGATACAAGTACAACTAATCTAAAAACAAAAGGAAAAATACTACTACCAATACCAGACAATGTATCATATACAGATGCTCCCCAGTGGTCAGATCAATCAGTTAATGCATTAGGAAGATTTGGAGCACAAGCAATTTCGGAGATGATGTCTGGTAATAAGGATAACGGCGCTGTCTCCGCTATTCAACAGGCAGCTGAAGCGGGAAAGGTTGGAGTCATTAAAAATCTTTTGGGTAAAATTGGTGTTGACCCAAATGCTGTGGCTCAGAATGTTGCAGGAAAAATTGCAAACCCATATTTACAACAAGTATTCCAAGGTGTTGGAATGAGACAATTTGATTTTAATTGGAAACTTGTACCTAGAAATGAATCAGAACAGAAATCAATACAAAGAATAATAAACACTCTTCGTGCAAATGTATTACCAGGTTTCTCTGATGATTTTTCAGAGGGTGTAGGAGATAACGTAAATGATATCGGTAATATGCTTTCCGCAGACTTTGGAGCTACAACAGCTGCTGATGGTAAGACAGAAATAAAAGGAGGTCTTGCTGGAAGGGTTGGAGTTGATAGATGGTTGACATTACCAAATATATTCAATCTTAAATGGAAGTATGAAGGGGGTGAAATAGATTCACTACCAAAACTAAAACAGTGTGTGTGTAAAAATATCTCTGTTCAATATACTCCTGATGGTGTATGGGCAGCACGTATTATGAATGGAAAACCTCAACCAATTGCATACAATTTAACCATGTCATTTGGTGAAATGTCTATTGTTACAAATTCAGATGTAGTCAAAGGTTTCTAAAAATGTTATTCCGTTCAACACCCAATTTTTTATATCCAGACTTTAAGATAGCTGGTAAGTTTAAACTATCTAAAAATTTATTTCGTAGAGTAAGAGCTAGAGATAGTTTTAATGCAGTCTTTGCATCTTCTAGACAGTATACTATTAAACCTGGAGAAACACCAGATTCAATTGCTAATAATGCATATGATAATCCAGAAAAATTCTGGACTATTTTGTTATTGAATAATATAACAAATATGAATATGGAATGGCCTTTAGATGCTGATGAATTAGATGTTTATATTAGTGAAACATATGGATCTAATGCAGACAAACCAAGACACTGGGAAACAACAGAAGTAAAAGACGATAAACAAAATGTAGTTCTAGAATCTGGTATAATAATTGAAATGTATACCGATAGTACAGAACAAAAACAATCTGGTTACTACCCTAAAGTTTTTAATCAAGCAGCAAATAATGGTAGTGGTGAGTTTGAAACATGGTCATTTGAATATAGGGAAGTAACATCATTTAATAATGAAAATGAACCTGCTACTTTTGTTGACAGAACAATAACTGCGGCACAAAATTTAACTAAAGTTACTAATAGAGAATATGAATATTCAGTGAATGAATTGAAAAGACTTATATATCTACCAACTGGTCTTGCCGTAAGTATTATGGAAGATGAAATTGAATCACTACTAGAATATAATACAGATTATAAAATAACTGATGACGGATATAGAATTTCAGAACGGGTATAAAAAAAGGGGGTCCTAAGACCCCCTTCTTATTAATCATCAAACTCAGCAAGGTTTGCGAAGAAACTTAGTGCATCGTCATCGTCAGTTGATTCGCGAGGTTTGACTTCCTCACGAACTGGTTCTGGTGCAGGTGCAGCAGATCTAGAAGACATTGTGATGTCAGGAGCATTAAATCCACGACCCTCAGACATATCTTGCAGTTCATTCTCTTCGGTTTCCATATCAATACGTGGTTGTTTCTTAGTATTCAACACAGTATTCAAACGTTTCTGAAGTTCTTCATAAGTTTTGAAGTTAGAAGATTCAGTAAACGCAACAAGAGAATTAGTCTTAGCATAAATTTCTTCTAGTTCACTATCACCATAGTTACCAAGAGTAGATACAGATGCAAACTCAGAAGAATCATAGTTCCAGTAACCTGCAACTTTCTTGATCTTCAGTTTGAAATCAGCACCCTGCCAAAAATCAAAAGGATTGATTGGGGTTTCATCTTCAAACTCAGGTTGCATTGCACCGATGATCTTATCATAGATCTTCTTACCGAACTTATACAGGAAGACTTGTCCTTCGTTCTCTGGATGCAGAGGGTCACGAACAACATAGATGTTGCTGTAGTAAGACAGTTTGCGTTTCTGTTTACGTGCAATTTCTTTATCAGAATCACGACCACTGTTCCACAGTTCGCGATTGAGTTCTCCAATAGGATCAGACTTGTTAATCGTAGTCAACGAATTCTCAATATACCATCCACCAGGTCCTTGGAATGCGTGACTAAAGACTTTAGCCCAAGGAAGATCTTCCCCTTCAGGTGCGGGAAGGAAACGGATCACAGCGTAACCATTACCAGACTTATCCATCTCTGGTTTCCAGAAACGATCATCACTCGATGATCCTTGTTGTGTACTCGCAACTTTCTCTAGTTCGCGAGTCAGTTTCTCGAAAGATGAATTGGAATTTTTCTTGAGTGCAGCAAAAGACATGTGTATTCTCCGTATTTGTAAGTATTTGGCCTTTGTGGTTTTGACCACCCAGCTATTATACCAGATGGGCAGGGATTAGTCAACCACCGTTGTGTATTGACTGTTTCATCCTTTCGATATCGGACTTCATCCGCCGAAAAGAATCGGTGACATCTGTTTCACCTTCGACAGATACCAGTGGAAATGATAGGTTCAGAAAATTCACAAACTCTTGTGCATCTTCTTCACTAGAATATTTAGCACGAAAGTATATCATTTCCTGTAGTTCAATCATACGAGATACTTTATTTAAGTATAGATCGAGTCCTTCTGGAGTCTTGAATTTAACAGATCCCATGAGGTCTACAATGTCCTCATAGGTTTGCATCATTTCTGCAGCTTCAGAACGAACTATTTCATTGTCGAAGAATTGCATAATTTTAACAGAATACCTTTATATTTAGACTTGTCTACTGACAGGAAAGGTTCGTATTTTACTACCTTCTTTTTGATCTCCGGCCAAACAATAGGATCAGAAATGTTAGAAGTAAAATATGGAACATAGTTGACCAGGGTATTTAAGATGACCATGGTTTCTATGCAAACATTACCAGATAAATATTCTCTCAATATAATTGGATGTTTGCCATCGTGAATTTTAAACAAAGAATCTAGACTATCATTATCGTCAAATAAAGATTCTAGTTCTTGCTTAAAATTAAATGACATACTCTGGATCTTATTTTTCCACCCAGCGTATGTTTTTGATTTGTGTATAGAGACATTACCTATCCAGGTATTTTCGTTTTCTATAAAGTGACTTACAAAAAACTCTATGATCTCTTCCCTATTAAATTTTGTACCTAGTTTCTTAAAGAAATACCTATCGTTTCTTTTTTCAAATGAAGATAGACTCGCTCTAGACTTACCATTAAAAGTAAAGAAGTTATATGTATCTTTGGTGAAATGTAGTTTCAGAGCGAGGTATATCTTATAAACCTCGTACCCATCCATATCAAATAGGCAGTTTTGCCCTAGAAGATTTTTTCATAAATGCTAACCTCTGGGCATCATACTTAAGTTTTTCCTTCAGTGTTTTAGATAACAATTTAGGAACTGATTCAAATTCAATTGAATTTTCTTCGCAGAATGTAAGGATAGCCTCAATGTAATTGAGTTCTCCATTACTAGACTTTACAATGTTTTCGATCTCCATAGAAAACTTACTAGAAGTCATGAACTTTTCTTCAAGAACTTCGTTGATAGCTTCTTTACTTTTATTCATGAGCAAGCTTCCACTCTCGTATATACTGAGTAAGTTTTCTAATGTATTCTCTTTTGTGATACTTTTCATAGACGACGCATTCTCCATTTTCACAGGACATAATGATTACAAGTTTCTTGACTATTATACCAGTTAACTCATACAACATGCAAGCATATGCAACAGCTTGCACAAAATAACCTTCAATCCATTCTTCAGGTTTTGGTTTCTCCGAAGTTTTAAAATCAATTACTGCAAGTTCACCATTGTACTCAGCAATACAATCAACGGTTCCTGCAATACCCAACTTAAAACTATATAGGGGAGTTTCTAATGCATGAATATTGTCTATCTTATCTAATTCTGGTTTAGCAAATTTAAATAAAAACTCTGGTAGAGGTTCAACCTTTGGTAGTTCCTCATTCTTTAGATAATATTCGGTGAGAGTATGCATAGAAGTTCCTCTCTTAGTAGCACGTCTAGTCTTTCGATTAGCAGCTTCCTCACCCACACGTTTTCTCCATGCTGCGATAGACTTAGCAGACTGGAAACTAGTCACGGTAGTTACAGAGACTAGTTTTGTACCCTCATAGCCAGGGACTGTGTAGTATCTCTTACCATCAATAGTTTCTCTTTTTAACTTATCAGGTAAGTTCAACTGTACATGATTAAACATCAGAATCCTAGACTAATCTTACTGACAAGATAACTCTTGATTAATCCAGATCTAACGATGTCATCAACACCAAACTCAGTCATACCAAACTCATCCATCAAACGAAGGATACTCATGAAATCTAGTATACCATTTTTCTCGTTTGCTTTAACAAGATCAGTTTGTTGAACATCACCACAGAACATGATCTTACAATCTTCACCAACACGGGTGATAATAGAGTCAAGTTCGTGGAAGTTTAAGTTCTGACACTCATCAACGATGATAATAGCACGATCAAATGTAGTACCACGAATGAATGATGTGGACCAAAAAGAAATAGTCTCTTGAGTCTTCAAGTTACCATACAACATTTCAAATGAATTGTCATCTGGCATCTCAAACATAAACTTTACCATATTCTTATATGGAATCTGGTAAAGCGATGACTTATCTTCATGATCACCTGGTAGAAAACCAATCTCTCTGGTAGAGACTAGAGATCTCACAACATAAACTTTATCATAGGGACTATCTTCCTTTAGAACTTCTCTAAGAGCAAGATAAAGACCGATAAAAGTTTTACCAGTACCAGCAGCGCCATACAGGAAAAGATTTTTATTAGATTCCCAATCTGAAAATACTTTTTCTTGAGTGGATGTTAGTGGTTCAATACCTACCAACATGTCAGAGTTAATTGGCTTCCTGCGTTTCATTTGTTTCGCAGACATACCATTAATATCTGGTGTAGTTTTCTTTCTCGATCTTGGCATACTTAGAATCCCTGAATTGTAGAACCGTGATGTCCTTTTTTAATGTTGTTGATTTTTTTCTGAAGATCTCCGGGAACTCTGTTCCTCCAATCTCCAACTTCACTGACAGAAGAGGCACATCCGGCAGACCAGTCCTTGTCCCATTCAGGATTCTCATCCTTCCAAGTACAATACTCTTTCATGGTCATTGAGAGATCTTTCTTCTCTCCGGTGGTTTTATTTATTACTGGATAAGTTGGCATAGTTAAATCCAATCTGGTTTACGGGACGGGTCACGAAGATAATTAGATGCAACCCAAGGTTTGCTGCTAATGTACATTTTGTAAGCAGTAAAAGTATCAATGCTTGTGTCATGTTTAAACTCATCTGGCATTGCTCGAGTAAAATTTTGTGCTTCAGTGTGGTATGTAATTGGTTTGTCTGCTTTGTGATGAAACATTTTCTTTGCTTCAAATAAAGCATGACTACATGCATGTACTTTGTTATATCTATGTGTATACTCCATACACAATGCAGTACCATGAGCAATTAACCATGCAGTATTGTAAATGTTTTTTGCAGCCCATATAGTACATGGATGGTTACGAAATGCACCTTTCTTGGTAGCATAAGGTTGACCATTTATTCTATGAATAGGACCCCAATCATAATACCACGATGAGTATATAATCGAAAGCATCTGACAACACTCAAGAGGCATTTTGACAACGTGCTTGTCTGGAAGAATTTGTGCAGATTTAGATGGACTTTGATTAGTTACAAAAATGTTCATAATCTGTGATCAATAGGATTTTGTTTCCTTATCTTCTTAAGGATACCATATGATTCTTCATATGTCAATCAGATACAGTCCATTCTAGTGCTTCTGCAACTGTAGGGAACTGTTCAATAAAAATTTGTTTACATGATTCTGCAACTTGCATGTGTTCCTTTTGTGTACCATTAGCAGTCCTCAGAGTAATATAATGAATCCATGATCTACATGAGCCCGTCATGTAAATTTTTGTGGGTGTACAGAGTGGAAGAACATTTCTGGCACACTCCTTGGCAACGCCCCTTTCAAGCATCTGTTGATACAGTGCCATCGAAGAATCAAACAAAGTCTGCATTTGGAGTTCCAAGTTCTGAGTCAAGAAAGGATCAAGGTCATCAATTGAGTTCTGACGATTCTTATCATCTTGACGACGAAGTTCAGGTAGAGGAATTTTATCGCCGAGCAGAGATGAACTTGCATAGCGTTGTGAGAATTCTTGAAATGTAAAACTACGATGTCTTAAAATTTGAGCTGCAATAGCTCTAGTAGTATCAATTTCCAAAGTCATTGAACTTTGTTCAAACACAGACCAGTGGTTGTGCTTGATGCAATAACCAAGGAGTTTTGCATACTTTACATTATCCTGATTAGCTGGGTTAGATACTCTAGCGATATACGCCATTGTCTGTTCAGCATCAGGAGTAACCGAAACTAATTTTGCGGTCATGTTTGAAGTCATAATCACTTTTTCTTTTTGGTGTCTTCTTTTTGAGTGTATCCCCAAAGTTTGGCGGGAACTGAACCATCGGTCCATCCAATGTTCTTTACAACGTTACCATATTTATCATAGTATGCATTGAAAATATCAATATTTGATCCCATGACTATATCATACCATACTTCAGTCCCATTGTCACACTTTACTAAGTATGCACTTCGCGGCAGAGTTTTATCTTTAGCAGCTGAGGGATCACAGTTTATATGAATACAGATTACACTGTATACGGATTTGAAATTAGCTACATCAGCGCTTGATAATACCATGTGTTTTCCTATGAACGATTTCCCCACTGAATTTCTGGATAAGCTTCAGAAATACATGCTTTAGTAATCTTGTATCTTTTACTGAGTTGTTTATCTTTAGTGAGACATAAAACTTTTGCTTCACTTTCGTGAAGGCCTTCTAATATTTGGATGAACATCATCTCTCTACGACCCTGAGCAAGCTTGTCGTTACCACCCTTGACGAAGTGATATAGTTTCTTGTACTCATGGAACAGCAGCGTGTGTTCTGTACCCTCTGGCGTGTCATTGGGAGTGTATGGAACATCACCAGTCGGAACCATGCTCCTTACACTTTCGTCATAACCCCAAATCAAAATAGATTGTAGAGCAGGACTCTTGTATTTTTTTAGCAGTGTTACTTTTTCTTTTTTAGTTTTAGCGTTAGAGATCTTTTGAAGAACTTCGGAGATCAATAATTTTTCTACAGGTAATTCAGCCATAGTTAAAAATCCTCTATATCATTTAATAGTGTAGTCAGTTTGTTTTCTAAGAAGTAATCTAGTGTAACTCCTTGTTTCACAGTACTATTTAACCGATTAAATTCTTCGACAATTTGTCGTTGAATATCATCAGGGATACAACTTAGATCAATAAGTTTTTTGTTACGTTCATAATTTTTTAATTGAACATCAGTACAAAAACTTTTTGGATCTGCAGAAATCCACTTCACTAAATTCTTTTTGTTAATTGGTTTCTGTCGTTTGCCAGATACAAATGTGTCATCATCAGATAGAAAGTTTGGAATACCATCACTACGATCACCCTTGATGATATGCTCCATCAAAAATTCGTTGGGGTTATCGAGAGTAACATATTTTTTCTGCACAGGATTATACTGTGAGACAAAAGAATACTTACCAAGTTGAAGAAAGTCTTTGTCACCAGACATAATTAAAACTTTCTCTGGTGTTTCTTCATCAGAGTTATTTTTAATCAGAACACTGATAATGTCATCTGCTTCTGCTCCATAAACATCCATGACAACATAAGGAAAGTTATTCCTAATCTCATCTCGAATTTTATTTAAGCATTCAAATATAGCATTCCAATCATGGGATGAATTCTCCCTATCTTTTTTACGATTTTGTTTATAGAAAGGAAACTCTTTCTTCCTCCAATAAAACTTAGAATCATAACAAAGAACTAGTTCGCCGTAATCACTACCGAATTTTTTTCGGTAGTTTCTCAATGAGTTTAAAACCATATGACGAACTAGATTTTCATCAAGTCCATTACTATTTTTCACTTGTACCATCAGGTTACTGATCATACATTGATTCATGTCAACTAAAATCATAATTAGTCCTCTTCGTAATCCTCCTCGTCTATGAATCTAACGGACAAAAGTTCTTCCTCAATCATAAAACCCTGATCGTTTAACATTTCTGGATGAATGTTTGTATTCTGCGAAACCGTTGCCTCCATGAAAGCTGAATAATATTCATTAGTAAACCATCCAAACATGAAACCCAGTCCGACACCTACGAGACAGAACAAAAGGCTGAGCACTAATGTAGTTACTTCTGTCATGATCTTCTCCTAAGGTTGTTCCTTAATAATTTTTAACTCTACCCGATATTTTTTCTTGAAACAAGAAAATAATTTATCTAAGTAAAAAACATATTCTGGTTCTTTTTCTGGTTCCGTTTCTACGTTACCTCCACTTAACATAGCCCTTACATTAGTATTTAGATACTTATCGGGGATGTTACTCATTTAATAACTCTTAATGGAAAGTAATTTGGAGAGACTGTTTTAGGTGCAGATCTAGTTTTGTTTGGCAATTCACCAAATGATCTTGAACAATTTAAAGATGTTGCTGTCATAATAGTTTGGATTGTTTGATCAATCTTTTTAATTTTTTTGACACCAGAAAGTTCTTCATCATAATTAATGATCTTTGCACCAGAACAAGAAAGTTTTTTACCAGTTAAAAAAAGAAGTTCATTGGTTTTTATGTTGATTAAAAACACTGACTTAGAGTCAATGATCTCCGTCTTGGAAACGGGAGTGTATTTTTCCTCTCCTATTATAACAGGCTTTTGGATTAAGTGCAAGTCCTTGGTCAGCTGACATGGACTTCTTTTCTTCTTACGTCGAACTATCCTTTTAGAATCTTTATATTTTTTTATGTCATTTATAAATCTTTCCAATAAACATTTCAGTTCTCTTAGTTCAGATTTTTTATAACTACCGTAAGCTTCTGACAGAAACCTATCACCACCAAGAGCACCATCAACCTCATCTAAAAGGTCAGTGACAAAATGAAATTTGTCTGATGTGTATTCATTGATAGTTTTCCTATCAATATCTTCGGATTGTAGATACTTAAAGAAATCAACACGAATTTTTTTCTTAGTAATTACATACTCATCTAAGATGGTATCTACAAATTGAGTGATTGTTTCCGTGCGAGTCATAGGATTTTTTGCTCTTGCAAATATTGAAGTGTTTCTTTACATCCACCGATGTGTTTCATTCCAATTGATACTTGAGGAAAGGTGGCACCCTCCCCAAATTCATTATAGAATTGTTTCTTATTAAAATCTGTATTGTACTTGTATTCTAGATAATCAATTTCAACTGCTTTAAAAAGTTGCTTGACTCTATCACACCACTGACAATTTTCTTTTGTGTAAACTACTGCTTGCATTCTAAACTCCTATCCTAATTTTTTGGCAATAGTGAGAGGGTTCTTTTGTTGACGACGATAATTTTTCAACATTTTATTTAGTGTTGTTGCCCTTGCTCGTTCTAATGATTTTCTTTCTTGATAAGACATCTCTGGTTGTTGTGGTTGAACTGGTTCATCAACAACTTCTTGAGCTTCAACATCTACGATTACGTTTTCTTCAGTCATGGGTTTCTTGTTTTTTTAATTATATCAAAAGAAAGGGGTCTTTGCAACCCCCCACTAATAATTTATGTATTTATTTTTTTAACCGTTCCAATATTCCAAGACCTCATGCCAAATGGTGTATCAGCAATCAACTCTTGAGTTAGTGTTAATGCATCTGGTGGTACAACCAAACAGAATCCAATGCCACAATTGAATACATTTCTCATCTCTTCCTCAGCAATGTCTCCCGCCTGCTGGATCTTGTTAAAGAGTTCTGGTCGTTCCCAAGCATCATAGTTAACATCAACTGTAAGACCCTTTGGAAGACATCTAGGAAGGTTCTCAGGGATGCCACCACCAGTGATATGTGCCATTCCTAGGATAGGAACATCATCCAATAGATTATTAATTAAAGGAGCATAGATGGTAGTTGGTGTTAGCAACTCAGGCATCTCTTTATAGTAGATGTAATTTCTCCACAGCATATCATTGACCAGTGTGTATCCATTACTATGAAGTCCACTACTCTCAATACCGATGACTACATCACCTTCTCTGATGTTAGTGCCGTCAACAATATCATATTTTTCTACAACACCAGTACAGAAACCAGCAAGGTCATAGTCACTTTGTCTAAAATGTTCGGCAGTCTCTCCACCTAGGAGTTCCATACCAGAAAGTCCACACCCAGTAACAATTCCATACACAATATCACTGACATTAGCATCAATTGTTTTGGTTGAGATATAGTCTAGAAAATATAATGGTTTAGCACCAGAACATATAACGTCATTGACGCACATAGCAACGAGATCCTGACCAATAGTGGTGTAATCATCAGCAATCCTACAGATATTAATTTTAGTTCCGACACCATCAGCGCCAGATACGAGTACGGGTTGTTCATATCCTGGTGGGATATGAATCATTCCATTGAATCCACCAATCCTAGGTGCCATTACTTTGAGATATTCTGTAAAGGATCGACCCTTTTGAATATCAACACCAGAAGTTTTGTAGTCCATTAGTCTCTTCCTAAGCGAATGTATAATGTAATGAGTGATTGTGAGATTAGATCACAAGAATATGTGAATCCAATTTGGTCTTCCTTGTCCCAGTGTTCTCTTTGACTTCTAAGAAGTGCAGAAAACTCTTTGATCTTAGCCCGCATCTCTTCTTTTGATAACTTATCCAATGATTTCTCCCTTAATAATACCGTCAAGACGTTTTAGTTTCCATACAATGTACTCCATGGTGGGCACACACTGAGGATTCCATCCAGCAAAAGTGGAGTGTTCTCCACTTGGAATCTGCCAACAAGGAGCATCATCGTTGTCAAGGTCTAGTGACTCACGATATGCTTCGTCACCGAGTAGAACAACTGCTCTCTCTGCTTGATTCAAACTACCGAAGCAAGCAAATC
>VMHT01094894.1_pt1 | contig 13553 bp, 9 predicted proteins | sample 4693611 | NCBI WGS metagenome assembly VMHT01 (sample SAMN12280063, study PRJNA550983) | marine metagenome | isolation source: seawater sampled from same location over 5 years 0.02-0.2 micron viral filtrate | place: USA: collected off the coast of southern California halfway between the port... ... | reverse complement strand
GAGACCACATAAGAAACATGCACCAGCAGCGACAGCACCATTGGCAGACCAGTTAGCACAAATGAGATCTCAGGTTCAAGATGTAGGAGGACATCCTTTACCACGTACAACAACCCAAGTCAAAATAGAACCAGAAGCAAGGAGTATACCCCCAGCTCCACCAATGCCACCCCCCCTTTCACCAGATCCACCACAACCACCACCACCAGTACAAACGTTACCATTGACAAACCAGGTAGCACAAGTGCAACCTCAGGTTGAAGATGTAGGGGGGCATCCTTTACCACCTACACCAACACAAGTCAAAACGGAACCAGAAGACCAAATAATGACAAACACAATGCAAGTCGTGGACAATAGAAGAGAAGAAATCAAACGTCAGCGCCATGCAAAACAACAGCAACAATTGGCGGATCGACAAAGAGAAAAGCAGAAGACAGCGGTACAACAAAATCGAGAAAAACACATGAGACCACATAAGAAACATGCACCAGCAGCGACAGCACCATTGGCAGACCAGTTAGCACAAATGAGACCCCAGGTTGAAGATGTAGGAGGACACCCTTTACCACGTACACCAACCCAAGTCAAAATAGAACCAGCAGCAAGGAATATGCCACCAGCTCCACCAATGCCACCCCCCCCTTCATCAGATCCACCACAACCACCACCACCACCACCAACGGTGCCTACTAACCTAACGACTGAAATAAACACAGCAATGACCAGTTACAATGATTTGATGTTCGATGATGACGCAATGGTTGAAGGTGAACCTGAACAAGCAGTCGACGAATCCAAACACGATGAAACAACACAGCCGCCGGACATAGCGAATCTCAATTCGAATCAACAACAGAACATGATGGAAGATGTATTTGACATGAGTGATGACAGTGATGATGATTTTTTTTCCATTTCAGACGAGGGAGAAGACAGTGATGTCGAAAAGAACGAAGAAAAAGCTGACAATGTGCAACTCAACGACAAAATACGAAACGTGATGGCAGATTATAACATGGTAACTAATTTTGATCTTCCAGAACCTCCATTGACAACAAGAGATGAGACCAAAACATTGGAAACACCTCATCGAAAAAACAGACAAGAACGAACAAACAACACAATTCGAGCAGACAATGTCATCACCACCACAGCACAAACATCTTCAGGAGATATCATCACAAGTGACAATCAGACCATCGACGAAAGCACAGCCACCTTGCGTCCTAATTTCAGCCAAGAAGGAGCAAATGGCATAATTCCATCTGAAAAGAAACAAATTGCTTCGGACATACAGTATGATATGTTTACAATGGTTCAACCAGGACACGGTGAAGGTTCTGGAAATCGACTTTTCCGACAACAAAACGCTTGGTCTCAACACATCCACTATCGTGATCCCCTCTACATGCCAGGGGCATTTGTGGGTCCAATTGGTGGGACACATCCTCTCAGAAAAGAATGGAGAACACTAAAAACACCTCACTACATTGCACAAACTAGTAAGCGACAGGTTTTGCAAAATAGTTTGGAACGATCTACACTACAACAACATACGATTGATGAAAGTACAGCAAACGCGCTTCCAAACGATTATGGTTTGAAGCAACGTGTGAGTAGTTCGGGTTTGCCTCGAAGTGCACAATCGCCTCTGGAACCAGTCATCAACAATTATCAACATATGTTACCAGCTGTTGATCCACCAGGCAAAGAACTATTTCGCAGGGGGTGGTACCACGTACACGATCCTGTACGTGATCCGTTTGCACGATCTTATGATTCAGAAAGTGGTTTTCCTACCATGTCCTACAGACAAGCCTTGTCTCAAAAACTAGTCTAAAAATACTATGTTCTCTCAAGAAAAGAACATGTCATTTCAGTTCAAAGAAGCAGCAGGTGGTCACCTTCAAATTGGAAGTGTCAAAACCTCCAAAGACAAAATCAAACAACCAGATTTAGCTAAACATGAGTTGATGTTCATTCCGCCTCTAGGCAGCAGTATTGTAATTAGTGGCAAAAGTGGTAGTGGCAAAACCACGTTGCTCAAACAACTACTAACAGACCATCGATTTTACGGCCCATCGAAGCAGAAACCAAGTGGATGGTTTGACAAAGTTTTTTTATTCAGTCCTACTGCAAATGGTGACGACATACAAAAATCTTTTAATATAACTCCCGATCACGTTTTCACAGATTTAGATGAAGGACCAGAACTTTTGGAAACTATTTTGAACACTCAACAAGAGAAATTAGATCATTCTGATGGAGCCGATAAAGTTGAACAATTTTGTATTATTTTTGATGACATCATTGGAGACAAAAAGTTTATGAATACCAAAGCATTTACAAGATGTTTTTACCAAGTACGTCATGTCAATTGCACGACCTTCATATGTACCCAACACTTCAAACGAGTACCTCGTATTTGTCGTTTGCAGTCCAATTTTGTATTTTTTTTTCAAGGTAGTCAGACAGAAGTAGAAACAGTGGCAGAAGAATTTGCTCCTCCTAACATACACAAAAAGGAATTCATGAAGTTTGTGGATGAAGCTACAAGACCAGATTATTCGTTTCTCACAATTAACATGAAAGTACCTAACCGTATACGATTTCGTCGTAATTTGAGTGAAATTGCCTTCTTACAACACGACACAGATGTATTATTTTCTGAACCAAAAAACAAAAGACAAACATCGGTCAAAACACCAATTGCCCACAATGTCATCGGGAAACATGAACCGGAAACCGACAGGGGGCCCAGGAAAAAAGGGCACAGGTCGGTCAGAGAAAGTAAAAAAACTAGAGGAGGAACTCTTGGGCACAGGATTCGATTTAAATGAAGAAAGGGCGACAGGTAGAGTGGACTACGTGGGGAAAAACAAACAAAGAGAAAACAGATACAACAACCAAGAAAAAATGTTGCACATACGACATGGTGTCAAGGTCAGACATCCTCGTCGAGTGTTGCATCAACATGAAGGGCTACAGTCAAGCACTGATCACGTTAGTACAGCCTGGGAAAAATCATTGATGCATGATCAGGAACGTATTAATATTCCTGACGAATACAAAGTCAAAGGAGCTGATGATGGAATGATTGCCAGTCAATTGGGTTTAGTCAGTACAGCATTAGATAATTTTAAACAAAGCAAAAACAAATTGTCCAGAGTTTTGAACGTCGGTGTATGAAAAAAAAATATGAAACATCAATAAAAAAGAGACTATACCATGTCCGTTTCTATTGCCAAAGGAGGCCCAAGTGGCAGTGATCAAGGAGGTGGGGGACAGAGGGCTGGACTTTTGTCTGTTAATGATTTGACCTACCTTTTGGAACCTGATCTCAGTGTAGCTGTCAATGTGACATACAAAAATCATTACTTTCAATCCGGAAAGTATAACAACAGTCAACGAATGATTTGTATTTTGAATTCGGGTGCCGACTACATCGACACTCGTTCCAGTTACTTGAAATTTGATATCAAACTAGATCCTCAAGGAGACATTCAGAACCAACACAAGAACTTTTGTGCCACTGGACCTTGTGGTAGTATTATGAATATTTTTAGGAGTGTGACCATCAGCACCCGTAGTGGTGTGGAATTGAGTCGTGTGGAAGATGTCAACAGGTTGAACGCCATGATGAATGGGTACAGGTTTTGTTCCAAGTGGCACAAAACAACTGGTGAAAGCATTGGCATGAATCAAAGTTTACGTGTGGACAAAACACACACATTTTGTATTCCTCTCTACCTTCTAAGTGATTTGTTTGGTTACGGTCGACTCATGCCTAGTATGTTGATGAGTGGTCTGCGAGTTGAATTTGAGTTTGCTCAGCCTAACATTGCATTTGTTTGGAGAAACCTACAACATGATGAACTCACACCATGGAATGAAAATACGGTGGTACCACAACTTGCATGGACCGTTGATAACCCTTATTTTGGCCTCAAGTGTGTTCAATTGACCGATGCCACCCAAAGAGCATTGAATCAATTGAGTTCTCAAAATGGACTGGAAATTGTTTACACCGACTTTGAAAAATCTTCTCAAAACTTTTCTCAAGCTGAAAATGGACACGTCGAAGTTCAAAAGTCGTGCAGTCGAGCTTTGAAAGCATTTGCTCGTCTTCGACAATTGAATCGCGACACAAACCCGTCTGTTGATTCCTTTTCTAGTCCAATTCGTAATCCCATCGTCGAATATCAGTGGTCTTTGGGTAGTTTGTATTTTCCTCAGCAACCAGTGAAAGGCACTATAAGGGGTGTGACTTCAGGGACTGTAGTTATTCCAACCAACAGCATCAACAATGAAGCGTACCTCATGCTATTGGATTCTATGAACAAACAAAACCCGAAAGCAGACAAACCTCATATTGGTCTTCGTAGATGCACTGCTGCTTCAGACAATACTATGAAACAATTCAAGACTGGAAAGGCTATTGCTCCCCTGTTTGTCAACGGGAGTGTTGAGTGGAGTCAAGTAACCCATTACAATGATTATGGTGTCCACCAGTATCTTACCACCCCTAACGCCAAAAACTTGCTTACTGCTGGTGCTTCGTTTTCTCCCGATGGTGAGATTGGAAGTTTTTCTGCTTGTAACACCACTATTGGAGTTTCCTTGGAACGTAGCTCACTTTTTGGTCTGTCGGGTGTCCCCATCAACAACTCTCGTATTCTCAAACTTGCACTCAAGTGGCAAAACGGGGTCGACGATGACACTGTCGCAAACGAACCATTCATTGAAACTAACAATGGACATGTGGTCGACGTCTATCTAAAGTACGTGCGTTTGGCTCGTGTTTTCCTCAACAACTGTGAAGTCGAACAGTAAAAAATTACTGCTCCTTGAAAATTTGTGTAACAAAAATAAAAACTAGTACTTTGACATACGATGAGTGTGTTTGGAGATGACATTGGTGGAACTCTCGTGTACTTGAGTAGTCGTCATCGTGCAGATAATGGTACAAATAATGCTGACTTTCAAGTCAAATGGCCACACAAAGATGGTCTCAATTCTGGAGTTACTACTGTAGGATGTGTCTTTCAAAGTGTGCCTTGGGTGTGGCCAAACTACAGTGGAAGTACGGTCAAACTGGAATACCGAAACAAGGCTGGTCAATTGTACGAAAGTACAATTAACCTACCTTCACAACAAATAGATATTGGAAACGCTGCTGACTATTTTAAACAACACTTTGATCAAGCCATTTATCAACTTGTACCTCCCACAGATGATTCAAATGGACAAGGTGCACAACAACTTAATAATGCTCTCAGTCAGTTAGATCTTCCATTTCAATTGCCTGAACAAATTCACTTGACGCCATCAGTCGGCCCTATGTATCAATGGGGTACAACTGAATTGGATTTGTCAATTTACAGTCCGTCGTCCCCAACAATAACACCAACACAAACTGCCTTGGACAATGCTACTGCACAAAGTGTCTTTGGGGATTGGGCAGACAACATTTATAGACATCCGGATAGTCTTGATCAAACTTTCAAACAAGTGGGTGAACTAGTTCCTTATTATTATGATGAAGAGTTTAAAGGTTTCAGGTCTTTCAGGGGGCAAAATAGGTATGAAGGAAAACTTGAGCCTTCTAATGTCGAAGTGGAGGTTTCAGCCTTGCCATATAGTATACCAATGTCTTTGAAAGAAGACCAATACACAGACTTACAATCTATTTTGGAGAACCTTATTCCAACGAACCCTATACTTCATAAGGAATGGATAGACAATTTTATAGTAGAAGGTTTTGCCCTTGATGGTCGTGCCTTGAGTACTTCATTTGGAACTTACCTGGATTCGTTTGGACCAGCCACTATAAATGGAGTAACATCATTACCACCAGAAATTGTCAGTAGTAATTCCCCAGCAGTTGTGACGACCATGCGGATGAAAGGATCCGTGCCTGACGAAGCGGTGATACATCATTGGCGATTTCATCCTTCAAGAGACTTTCAAACATTCCAATTGCAGAGTGGTGACAAATTCAATTTTCGCAATTTGGAGTTCACACAAGACTTACCAACAACAGGTCACAATGAGAACGAATTTTTGAATGCAACCAAACAAGATGTTTATGCTCGAGGGGGATATGTAGTAGTCAGACAAGCCTTGAATTCGGCAGATTTGATTTTTCAAGGCGTTGAAGCAATTCCTAAACCCATCAGTAACAATCCTCTGACAGAAGGAATCATCGGAACCAACCCATCTGGGGCCAAAAATTCCATACAACAATATCATGCTATTTGGCATCCATTACAGTACTTGGAGTTTGCCAACTACATCAATATGCACAATTTCCAGACAGGTTTTTCTGAATCATTTTCAAGTACCAGTTACAGTTCACAGTTTCCGTTTTCCTCTGCCTTGGAAACACTCACACTTGACTATTACAATCAAGTGACACAAACCAGTGACCCCGAGATCGACAACGACCCAAACTTTGGTGTTGACCCTACTAACCCAACTTTTGATAACAGTTTGCCTACTGGCAACATCCTTCAAGGACAATTTACGTGGAATTTTAGTGTAGGTGTTGGAAACGACAGAGACAACAATTTTGGGGCCGTGTTGACAGCGTCTTTTGACACCGTCGACTCTGATTTTGAGTCGTTTCCTGACATTATCAAAATTTACACTGACACTGAAACAAATTCTTTGAATCGTGTTATTTCTCTACCAGCTTACATACTAAAACCTGTTCTGATGACACCAAACACGATTTTCAATTTGGGACTTATCAATTTACGACCTTCCACCCTTTGTTATGTTGCTCTTCAAGGACTCCACAAAACTCATACTGCACTCATTCCAATGTCTGATGGTATAGCACATGGATACGAACTTTTACCTCCTCTACGTATCAGTGGTTCTCATACAGGTTTGTTGACACGTGAATTTGAAAATCCAGGTGAATACCGTATGAAATGTAACAATTCTATCAGTCAAATACGAGTCAAAATTTTGGATGAATACTTGCAACCCGTAGAAATTGCTCCCAAATATCACGTTGACATTGTACTCAAACTATACCATGGTCCGGGAGGTAAGTGAAAATTTTATGATTCATAGGTTAAACCTTTATCGAAACGATGACTAATTTTCTTGCTCAATTGAAAAAAGAGGCTCTTGAGAATGCCAAATCTCAAACTACTGAAACTTACAAGATTGATTTGACGAACCCATCCGATGAAGACGTACAAAGACTACTGAACAAAAACGTTAATTTCGGAAAGTATAAGGGGCGTACGTTTCGTCATGTACTTATGCATGATTACGAATATTTTAAGTGGATGCACAAGCACATGAAACCCGAGTGGGCCATGTTCAAAGTGTTCAAGAAACTCGTGTAAACTCTTTAGACGTTACCGTCGGCACTAACAAATAAATCTCTAACAGGACACAGATCCTCATACCCTGGTCTTCTCAAAGTTGTAGGTAGTACGTCACTTGCTGATGTCTTGTGCCAGAAACAGAAACCTGTAAAGTGTAAAAACATCGTATACGTGATTCAAAAATGAAGGACTATTCACAAATTCAACTTGCATATTGTATATTGTATATGGTTCTTGAGTTTTTGACCTTGCATATTTCTGTTGTAAGGAACGTCGTGGGACAGAAGTTCCGAGATGAGAATATGTTGAGGAAGCTTGTAAGGTTGGTTTCTTGTCTTTTGGTAAAATTCCAAGAAAGAACTGTACATCTGATGTTTGGTCAGACATATAGTATCCACCACCGTATTCTCCACATCCAAACACTGGTAAATGAACTGGTAGATAGCACTGTTGTCCCTTAAATACCTGTCATACAGAAGAACCATAATATTGTAAGAACCATATACAATATACAATATACAACTCCACTTCACAAACAGTTGTTGAAAATCAAAATACGTATACGTACTTGTGAGTGGTCTCTTTCACACACTCGGGGACGGGTAGGTAACGTTCTCCAGTCTTCAAAAAAGTTGCCCACGCCTCAATCGACACACTGAAAAATCCATCCACTTTGCCTTCCAGTTCTTGTATCATCTTGACGTCAGCTTGTAATTCGTCATCTTGAGGATGAACGGACCACTTCTGTTTCCAATCAATCACACGAAGACGATTTTTGAGTGCCATATCCAAAGGAGAAAAGGTCGGATCTTGATTCGTAAACAACCATATTTTTGCTTTGACAGGAAAACTCTCCGGAGAACCATACAGAGGTCGAGCTGTGATGGAATCCCCTGCACTCATAGTCTTGATTTTGTAACCAGACAGAACTCCAGTTGGCATCTCTTCGACGGCAGCACACGTACGTCCCATGAACAACATACTGTTACTTGTTGGTGCCTCGCTTGCCACGTTCTGGTCACTCTTGATCAAAAAGAAATTTTGAGGTACAGTACAGTACCGTTGGCCACTGTTAGCAGCACGCATCAGACGACACCAAACTCCCTTGCCGTTGCTGCCATTGCCTTGATTGACCAAAAAACTACGTTCACTCAAGTTTGAAGTGAAACTGTTCCCAGTATTTTGCATCAGATATAACTGCAGATCCAAGCGGTTATAAGCCACTTCTTTGAACCACTTCTGAGCCAGTTGGCAGTTCTCATGATCCGTATCTATTGTCACGTCAACCCATGCGTCACCTACTGCGTGGTATCCGGGGTCTTTCAGGCGTAAAACTGCTTGAGTCGTCGATGTGATGAAGTCATCTTTGCGAATCCGTCTCATTTTTCCGTTTTCACAATCAAACACACACCCGTTGCACATAGGAACGAAATGTTCATTCCTGTCCATAACCACATCATTCGTGGACCAGTATTGCACATGTCTTTGGATAGTCAACACCTGACTTCGACATGCTGACCACTTTTGTAAAACCCCTTGGATATTTTTGCCGTTAATTCGGTTTTCTGTCCAGATCCCTTTCAAGACCGACTCGTAGTTGGGAGAACTTGGTTGTCGGTCCAGCAAACCAGCATCGAATTTCTTTTGTTGTTCCGCAAACTTTTCATACTCAGCGTGAACATTCCACAACACACTCAAGTCCCGAAGACATGTGTTCGTGAAATCATCTGCATACGACGACAACAGATTTTCACACGATGTCTTGTCGTTCACCCAAATACCAGCATCTTGGTTCCAACTGCACTCGCCACCTTTGTTGCAATAGATGTAGAACGAACCTCCTTCCTTTCCAGGCCGAAAAATCAAATTTTCCTTGTTGAAGTTGGCAAAAGTGCTCAGCAGTCCGTACTGCTTGTTCGTCCGCATCAACTTTTTGAGATAGGGTAAGTTGTTGATTTGTCCACTCCGCATCGTGTCCAAGGAAACGTACGTAAATTTCGTGTCGTCCTGGATCCGGCAAGCGTGACAATTCTCTCTCACACACATGGTCGTCAAGTCTATCGTGAAAGTTTGTTTCCCAGGATGTTGAGAATGATGATGAGCATTGTCATACGGACAGTATGTATCGACAGGATTACCTTTCACTTCGACATACAAGTGTCCGTTGTCCACTGCGTAGCTTTTCACGTCTTTGGCTTTAGGCAAATCCACGTTTACAGTAGTTTGATGATGCTTTTTTGCTTTGTGTTGACGCCATTGATTGTACTGAGGCCAAAAATTTTCAACCATTTTCCACACGTGAGAGAACTGAAAATCCCCCACATCTTGATCGACAGCAGGTGCTTCTCTGGCAGCCTCGACAACAACCTGGGTCATTTTGTAGGTCTGCACCAGGCCAGGAAGAAAAGGATCTCTTTTGCGGAAATTGAAATCAAACTCGGATGCATCAGTATGAAGTTGACTGGTGAAAGCACCAGTTTCTTCATCGTAACAAAAAGGCCACAAAACAGTTTGTCTGTCCCCTCCTTTTGTCTGCATGTATGCTCGCAGAGCTTGTTGCTTGCCATAAACAGCTTGATCCCACAGAGGTTCACCATCTCGGCACAGATCGGGCTCTTCGGATGCAAAAATTTTCAACTTGGCCAGGAATATCTTCAACGCTCCAAGATTCTTGAAGACAACATCTGGAAAGATGATGTGCCAAGAACTTTTCCAGCCGTTGGCAGTGTGACGACATCCGTGATCAGCAATGATGTTCGACAAAGAATAACCCACGTGCACTTCCTCATGCATCCATTCTTCAATGAACTGCGACACTTTGCTGATGAATGAAGAAACCTGATGACGAATGTCATCCTCTTGCTCTCCTTCTTTCAAAATGATGTCCAAATCCATGTACAGACGTACAGCTGCAGCCGGGTAGTCGCGGGGATGAGTGTAGTATGCCGATCTTGAATTTGGAGAAGACACGACCTTGTCCGTCGCAACGGTAATGGACCAAGACTTAAAATCTTTTGTCCGACGTACACATGACATACGAGCTCCGTGATGATCTGCCTTGAATTGATGAACAGCTGCAACAAGGGCAGGTCCGGTCGTAGAACTCCATCGCCACGTGAGGGTATTGGGTCGTGCAGGTTTCGGCAAACCTTTGTCCTCGACGTATTGAAGAAATAAATCTTTCATCATCTTGACCTGAGACATACATTCACACAACATTTTTTTTGAAACTTTTGCAACCTCTCTCTCTCTCTTTTTCCACCCACCCACACGTATGTATTGCATGTTGTCGACCAGGGGAATCGAACCCGTGTTCAATAGACACCAGTCGTCGATATGTTTTTTTTTTTTTGTTTTTTTTTATAGCAGCAGTGCCAGCTCTTTTATCAACAAAACCGTTTTTGAAGTGTACGGACACTATTAACCTTTTAGTCATCCAACATGGTCAGGTCAATCCACACTTGGACTTCCTCCATCTCTGCATCGTCATCGGAGTCACGACCCATATCGCACACGACGGTACTTGCTTGACTGTCCACAGCCTCACCAATGCTGGCCAAGGTGGTAGCATAGTTGATGGTTGTCTCGGACAAGGGAGAAGTGTCCGCACTGCGGGCTGTGTTGACGCTCCTGGTCATGCTCATTTGGACGAACAAAGGAAAGTGTAGGTCCATAGCGTCACCGTAGTACGAACTGAGAGGCACTGTATCCACGCCTTCGTGACCCATGTTGTGCAGACGGTCGTTGTGTTTCTCGAGGAGTTGACGAGAGCAAGAAATTCGATGAATAGGTGGAGCCAGAGGGGGAGAGGGAAGCAAAAACTTGTCAGGGATGGCCCGAAGACGACGTTGGCACTCCCTCACCGTAGGGTTCACACCTGCAAAGACTGCATACAAGTACTCGTCCCTTGCACGTTCGATCTGCAAGTCGAACACGTCTTCCTGATCTCCCCACAGATCACGCACGTATTGAATGTCGTAAGCATGCAAATCAAAAAATCCCGAAGAGTGACGTCTCACGTTCAGACCTTCCCGTCCAGCTCGGACTGCAGGTCGATGATCACGAGACTCCAACATCCACCGGGCCCATGCAGGATGAAACCCATCTCCATCAAGATCTGCCAGAGATCGGCCAGCTCGTTGACGCCAATGATTGTGATGAAGGACACAACCAGATCCACAGTGCTCGGTCATGAAATACTCGACGATCTTGATGAAGGATGCGCTGGGCACAACGAAGACAGGTCCACACATGGAACTCATCATCTCGTAGTACAAGGACAAAGCACAACGGTCCCCACGTTGCACGTTGTAGAACTTGTGGGCTCCACTTGAATTCTCCACAAAGTGATTGAACGTGGTGTCACAGGGTTTGTCGTGAAGGGTAGACTCGACGTAGTGTTGATAGAAGTTGACAGGGCATCGATTCCAAGTCTCGATAGCCTCCACAATCCTGGCAAACTTGTCATGAAGAGGACCGCATGCAAGGGCACATCGAGGCACGGTGTCGTCAAGCAACTCCTTGATTGTTTCCTCACAGAATCGAGCACAGTCATCCAACATACTACCCAGTAGTTTAGAGGCATCGTGTGCTTGCCAGTAGCATCGTTGATACAGGTGACGACGGTACCACTGAACGTCGTGCAGGTGAGTCACCCTGGGACACATCACCTTCCAGGTATCAATGATTCCAGCGCAGTTCGACCACTTGTCAAACTGACGATACAAAGATTCAGCAAGCAGGATCAAGGTCTTCCGGGGTTCTTCAGACACGTTGCAGGCCAATGCCGGACTGTCCCAAGCAGCAGTGACGAAACTTCTCACGTCGGCCACAGTCAGAAAAGGAACCACGCAGTTGACGAACATGTCCCCATCACCATATTTCAGGAAACCAGCCAGAGAAGGTCCAAGAAGAATTGCCGGATCATCATCAGGGACGTCGAAAGTGTCTTCAACAACAGCAAAGGGGTTCAGACGGGTGTGCACGAGGTAAGATCCACCAGGACGCAGAGTCTTGACAGCAAGTGCACGTCTTGCAGACACAGTTTGCGCGTTCAACATCTTCTTGTCTGCACACACACACACACACAAAGTCAAAAAAAAATTTGGTGAGTGTCCCGTCAAAATTTTTTTTTGGGATGTCCCGTCAAAAATATTTTGGGATGGGATGTCCCTGTCAAAAATATGTTTCTTGGGTTCCTTGGTTCTGTGGTTCCGGTCTTCAAAGGCCGTAGTTCTTGGGATCTTGTAAATTTGTGGTTCCTTGTAAATTCACACCCCCCCCCTACTCTTTGCTGAGGTTGTCCTCTTCTGGTGACCACTTGAATTATGACGAGGTTTTGGTTCAAATTTTTGACAGACTCCGGATTTTTTGAAATGCCGGGATTTTCGCTCCAAAAATTTGAATGGAAACCAGGGCTGAATACTGGTTCTTTGGTTCTCAGACTTGTCAAAAACCTCAGTTACTACGGGAAACTTTGAGACCGGAGTCGGACTGCACTCAATTGACCTCCCCTGGATTCACGGTGTTTGTGCTCACTTTTCAAAGCGACCCTATTCTCCAATGACGATGAAACCTATGACCGGCTCCTTCACTGTGACTTCCACTGGACTCCAGATGCATCACGAAGACGACTCCTCCCTATCATCGGACGACGAAAGGATTGAACGCGCAGCCCAAGCAGCAGTACGGGCCAGGGACACCGAGTTGGCCTTCGATGAAGTTGAGAAGGAACTGGCACGCGATCCTTCCACCTCCCCTTCCGTGGACTCCTTCATCGACCACGTTGCCCACTACGTGCAGGATCAAAGCAAGCGAGTCAACAGGGAGATGTTGTTTGCAGCAATGAGGATGTTGGAAGACAATCAAAGGAGACTCAAAGGTGCGGAGATCAAATACTGCCAAGTCAGGCATCAGGTGGATGGGATGCGATTCACTCTTGATGCAGCAAGGACTTCACTTCAGAAGGAGGTGGCTGCCCGTGCCACGGCTGAAAATCAAGTGGCTGTGGCACAAGCAGAGATACAGGCTCTGAAGGATCAGGTCCGTTTTCTCAATGACCTCCACCGCCCTGAGCCGTCCTACTTTTGTGGTGGACCTGATGACTGCTCCATCAGAGAGTGGGATCCCTCATTGGAGGATTTGTCTGCTTTGTTTACTGGATAAATCAAAGTCAGTGTAAAAAAATTGTTTTTTTTCAATTTT
>VMHT01064090.1_pt1 | contig 13554 bp, 7 predicted proteins | sample 4693611 | NCBI WGS metagenome assembly VMHT01 (sample SAMN12280063, study PRJNA550983) | marine metagenome | isolation source: seawater sampled from same location over 5 years 0.02-0.2 micron viral filtrate | place: USA: collected off the coast of southern California halfway between the port... ... | reverse complement strand
GGAAGGGATGATTTATTTCATCCCTTTCTTACTGTTTTGATATTTATAATAAAAGAAATATTATGGCAGTACCTAGAACAAAATATTCAATGCAAATGCGTATACGTTATAAAGGCAATCTTGTTGACTGTTTAGATCGCATAAGAGCAATAAGAATGGTCTTAATGGTTCATATTGAACAAGACTTAGGCAAAGGAGCAGAATTAATAACAGTTAAGATAATGACTGCATACCCAGCAATTAAATCATTTCATGCAATAAGAAAAATATCAGTAGGTAAAATAGAGACATTAGAACAAATGCAGTTACTAGAAACTACATTAACTAAACTCCAATAATATTTATAATAAAAGGAATACATGGCAGATTATAGTGAAAATAAGCCAATTTGGCCCGGAAGTTCATCGTTTACCGTAGGAAATACACCATTTGGATTTTTTGATACCGATACCATGTTTCAAACTCAAGCAGATGCATTTGCAAAGTTTGCAGCACAAAATGTTGGATATCCAATTATGGATGTTGAACTAATAGATATAAATTTTTATACAGCATTTGAATCAGCTGTAATTGAGTATTCAAATCAAGTAAATCAAGTAAATATTACAAATAACTTATTAAGCACATTAGGAATACAAACAGGTTCTGATTTTTTAGTTAGCGAAAGTTTATCAAATACATTAGTAGGATCATCTTTGTCATATGTTACAAAATTATCAAAAACATATGGTTCTGAAGCTGATTCTGGAGGACATGACAAATGGTATACTGCTAAAGTAAAAACATCACCTGGTGTTCAAAATTATAATATAAAAACAGCTATATCTGAATCTGGATTACCGTTAGATGCATCTAGTTCAATTGAAATTAAACGAGTATTACATAATGTACCTCCTGCAATTATAAGATATTTTGATCCATTTGTTGGAACAGGCTTAGGATCACAAAATTTATTAGACTCTATGGATTTTGGTGGATTTTCTCCATCTGTTAATTTTATGATGATGCCATTGCATCAAGATCTATTAAGAATTCAAACTATTGAATTTAACGATAGAATAAGAAAATCTCATTGGTCATTTGAAGTACATGGCAATGATATAAAAATATTTCCAGTACCATCTACATCTGGTTCATTAGCAGATCTACATTTTGATTCGTTTTATGTAGAATATGTATATGAAGAGAAAAAAGCAGATCAAGCTGTATTATTTGGTAACACTGCAGTAATGAATAATGTAATAAGCGATGCATCAAATATTCCATATACATATCAGCAGTTTAGTCATATTAATGATATGGGTAGAGCCTGGATTATTAAATATGGATTAGCAGTAATTAAAGAAATGTTAGGATATGTTAGAGGAAAATATTCAACAGTACCAATACCAAATTCAGAAGTAACATTAAATGGTTCTGAGCTAGTAACACAAGGTCAATCAGAAAAAGACGCATTAATTACTCAACTTCGAGAATTTTTAGAAAAAATGACAAAAGAAAGTATGATGACAAGACAACAAGCAGAAAATGATGCAATGAATGAAGTATTGTCTAGAATACCAACAAAAATATACGTAGGGTAAATTATGGCATTATTTGGGACACAACGAGATGCAAAATTTCTTGCTTCTATAAATTCGGAATTAATTAATTCTATAATAGATACTGAAATAGAATTTTTTAAATTAGTAGTAGAAGAATCAAATTCAAATATATATGGAGAGTCTACATCAAAAACATATTTTGATTCTATATTAATTCCTGTTGTAATAACCAAAGAAGATAAAACAGGTGCAATGGATGATTATGGTCATTCATATACAAGAACAGCACAATTTGGAATTTCAAGAGATATTATAGAAAAAGCTGGATTTTATCCAGAAGTTGGAGATATTGTAAAATGGGATGCTGAATTTTATGAATTAGATAATGTTGATGCAAATCAATATTTTGCTGGTAAAAATCCAGAAACATGGCCAAATGGTAGTGACTTTGGATATAGTGTATCTGTTTTATGTGATGCACATGTAACTAGACAAACTCCAACTAATATAAGAAAAATGAGATTTGGTTCTGATGACTCACCTTCATATAAAGGATTTGAATAATGTCTAGAGAAAATAGACAAAATATAGATCGTAAAACAAATAAACCATCTTTAAAAAGTACTGAATCTTCTAGAAATGATCAATTATTAAATAGATCAAAAGAAATACGAAGAGATGATGACATTGTTAAAACACCAAAGCGTACAGTATATGATATTGATTATGCTATAAAGTGGTTTATTGAAAATGAAATTCAACCACAAGTACAAGCAAATGGAGAATTAATTGATGTACCTGTAGTATATTCAAATGGAGAAAAATGGGACAATGTAAGGAGATTAGGATATTTACGTGATGAAAAAGGAATGTTACAATCTCCTTTAATCATGATTAAACGAAATTCATTACAAGAACGTGATACATTAAAAAAATTAGATATAAATAGGCCTGCAGAAGGAAATCAAATTGTTTATAAAAATAGTTATAATAAAAGAAATCAATATAGAGATGAATTGTTTCCAGTACCAACAAATGAACCAATGAGTTCAGAAGAATTGTATGCAATTAATATACCAGAATATGTAGATGTAGAATATGATTTATTAATATGGACAGACTTTACTACTCAATTAAATACATTGGTAGAACAAATTATGCCATATGGAACATTTGCATGGGGGAATGAATTTAATAAATATAGAACATTTATTCGAAGTTTAAGTTTTGAAACTATCAATACTGTTGGAGAAGATAGATTAGTTAGATGTACAATGCCATTAACTGTTAATGGTACATTAATGGCAGAACAAGAATACAGAAAATCAACTATACAAAAAAGATATTCATTGAAAAGAGTACAATGGGCACAAGTTATTGATGCAGATATTGATATATTTAACACAACCAAAATACCACAACAAATATTAAATGTACAACAACAAGTATTTTCTGGTGGATCTGTTATATTAGGATCAGCTGGTAGCGGTGGTAGTGGAACTACTATTGATGCATCAACAATGTTATATATAACTAATTTATCAGATCAATCTGGATCATTTAACGATGCTGACACAATTGCAGTTTCTGGATCTGCAGCATTGAATCCTATAAATTCTGAGCCAGCAACTAAAAATGAATTTGATGTATATATTAACGGACAATATATTGACAAATATTTATATACATGGACACCTATAATTACATCCCCACAAACAATTAATTTTAATACTGGATCATTAGGATATACGTTAAGTAGTTCTGATACAATTGTAGTTAATGGAAGATGGAGCACTGAGTAATGGGAAGATTATTTGATAGTAAACAGTTTCGTACCGATTTGCAATTATCTGGTTCGTTTAGTGGATCATTTATAGGAGATGGTAGTTCCTTAACAAATGTTCCTGCAACTGGTATTGTTGGATTAAATTTATCACAAATTGGTTCTGGATCTGCAACTGCATCAATATCTCCTGATAATGGATTACATGTTAATACTTCTATATCTGCTAGTATAATATCCGGTAGCATATTAGTCACTGCTCCTACTGGATCATTTAAACATATAATTACAGATGATGATACTATCGAATTTAGAAATAAAAGTACAGGTATACAAACTGGAAGATTAAAATTTGATTCTGAAAATGGACTTAATGTACAAGATTCAGCTGGAGGACGTACTAGAATAAAAGCTGGATTTGGAAAATTTTTACAATTAGAATCATTTTCAAGTTTCAATAGTATAGGACCATTAACTGCATCTATTATAAGTGCTAGTTCAACTATATTTGCAAATGATATTGAAGCATTTAGAATGAATGTTACTCATTTAACATCTTCATTTATTACAGCTTCAACTATAGAAACATCTGGATCAAATATATTTGGAGACGAATCATCTGATACACATACATTTGTTGGAGATATAATAGCACAAAACAATATTAGTTCAAGTGGATATATTTCTGCATCTAATTTTATAGGTGATGGATCAAGTTTAACTGGCGTAGATTCAATATATACTGCAAATGGTAATATATTAGAAACCAGAACTATAAATGATAGAGATGGAGGCTTTACAGGAACAGCTGGAAGTAATGCTCTAAAAATGAACGTTAGAAATTCTGGAGCACTTCTTGTTGCTGGGTATCAAAACAATGGTGATCCTGGAACTACTAACCATCTTATTCAATGGGGACCTGGACAAACTGATGGCTCCATGAACGTTAGAGGTAAATTAGGTTTAACATCTGGCGGAGGTAGAATAGACTTAACAAATAGCGGCGGAAGTCAATATTTTACTGTAGCACAATCTGGAATAACATCTATTGTACCATTATCTGCAACTAATATAACAGGTTCAAATATTAGTGCAAGTGGTATATTTACTGGAGATGGGTCAGGTTTAATTAATATACCAGCATCAGGGATAACTGGACTTAATTTATCCCAAATAGCATCAGGCTCAGTTACTGCATCTATTGCTCCTGACAAAGGATTTCAAGTAAATACCAATACTCAAATAACAGGATCATTAACAGTGTCAGGTAGCAATATAACTGTAGATTCTGGATCATTAATATTAAATAATAATTTAAACGCATATCAAAATTCAGGACAACAAATTCAAATACCTGGATTTGGAAATTATCCTGGTGCTAGTACAGTATATCCAGCTGAAACTTATGGATTAACAGCTCGTGCATCTGGTAATTCTGCAGAATGGTCGGTTAATAATTATGGGATAATGGCATCAATGTTTGTTAGCGGCCGACTAGGTCAATTTACATTAGCTAATTGGACAGCTGGAAACAAAGGAGTTTACTTAAATGGGTATTATACATCAACTCCGCTAGCTTCCACATATCAAAGAAATTTTATAGGTAATGGATTAGTAGTAAATAGAGCACATTCAGCAACCACAGCTGCTACAAAATACGCTTTAGATGTAGCCGGCCCTACCATGATAACAGGATCTAATTCAAATGGATTATTTGGATTACATGTTTCTAGTTCTGGTGGCTCTGGCTCTATGAAGTTGGAAGGCAATGCCCAGATAACCGGATCACTAGAAAACACCGGTAATATATTATTAAATGGCGGAACCTTATCAATAAAAAATCAAGGAGCTCAATCTGAAGCAAGATTTTATTGTGAAGTTAACAATGCACATTATACTGCATTAAAGGCACAACCTCATGCATTATTTTCTGGTAATCCAATTACATTGTTACCAGCATATGATTTAGACTTTGCTAAACCAAATTTTCAAGCTAATATAACAGCATCTGGAGATATAAGTGCTAGTGGATTTTATTATGGAGATGGATCACAATTAACTGGTATATCCACCACACCATTTCCATTCTCCGGAGATGCAGTTATAACTGGATCATTAACAGTTTCTGGATCAGTAGTAGATTTATCAAATGCAACGTCAGTTTCATTACCAGCAGCAACAGTACCATTAGTAAATCCTATAGTAGAATATGTAGATTGCGGAGCAATAACATCATCAGGCACTACGGTACCATTACCGAACGGATTAACCTTTATATCTTCTTCGGTATATGAGTATATCGAAATATTTATAAATGGATTACGTATGCGTTATGATGTGGATTTTATGCCAGCAACAAGCGAATCAATAAAATATTTTGTAACAATACCATCAGGATCAGAAATAACATATAAATCATTAAGGAGATAGGCTATGAACGAACAAGAATTATTAGATAGAATTTTAACATCATATAACATGACATTTATAGTATTTTTTAAAAATACAGATTTTGTAATAGATCATGACGCAAAAACTATTACAATGCCTGAGCAAACATATACTAAAGAAAATATGCAAGTATTAGTTGATGAAATGCAATCTAATATAAATTTATATGAATCACAATGGGAGAACGGAAACGTTCCAGAAGAATATAAATCCACATTACAATGGGTAAAAGAACAAGTAGAAATTTTTAAAGGATGGTTAGCATAATATGGCAACAATAATTGCAAAATTAAATCCGCTAGATTCTGTATGGAATCCGTTAGATCCTAATAATTGGATAGGAAAAGTAGTTCCTGGCCCAGATGATATAGCACGTTTTTATACTTATACTACAAATGCAACTTACGAAACAGGTTATTATTATATAAATAAAAATCGAGGATACGGTAATAATGCGATATATGATAGAAATACATATCACACAGCTCTCGCATTTGGAAATGGACAAGGTGAAGGATTTTATACTAGAAGTTTTTGGGAGGAAGAATATAGTAGAGATTTTTTTACAAGAAATTGGTCTGGATCATTTGATCCTACCGCTTCTTTTGCAGGAGCTGGATATAATTGGACAAAGGGAGATTCATATCTGTATGGATCGCCTGGAACATTTAATGCAAATAATTCATCGATATATACTTATTATGGCGATTATTACGCTCAAGCAGGATATAATTATAAAGGTAGTTATAAATCTGTGAATTTAACTTATGACAATCTATGGAACTATGAATACGGTAACCCAAGAACAGACACTCCATCATATGGCCCAATGTACTATAGATTTAAATGTTATGTATTCAGAGTAGAAAATTTATCATCTACGTCATTAACTATTGATGGTGTTACTATATCTGAAACAGACACAACAACTTATGCAACTAAAAATCGTCCATTTGGAACAACAAAAGCTGCACACGCAGCGGCAAATCCGGGATCTGAAGTACTTACAGATAGAATAGTAGATTTATTTACAGGTTCAGCTCTACATATTGATAATGGAGGAAAATGGCAAATTTGGGGACCACATAATGGAAGACAAATATATCCTAACAATAGAACTTATTTAAATAGTAACGATTTTTTTACCATTGCAATGTATACTAGTAGTGATAGTTATAGTCCTAGTGTTTCAGATACAAATTTATATACAGGAAATTATTCAACAACATTAGCCGGCAAATATCATTTAGGATTATTTACAGCTAGTGCCGCAGGAATAAATGACTCACTTTCAAAAATAGATTTTCCTTTAACTGTTATGGGTAATGGAGAGCCTGGAGTATATGAAACAGAAGGAACTTCTAGTTTTAGATTTTCAACTAGATTTGGAAATGAAGTTACTGCTAGAACAGCTTCATATACAAATATAAATAATCAAAATGATCCAAATGGTGGATGGAGTTATTCTCAATATACAACTTCATCACATGGAGACTCAGCTTTTCTTGAAGGAATGTTGCAATCATATATCTCTTGGCAAGGAGTTGGTCCTGGAAATTTAGGAAGAATTAGATGGAAACATGATGGAACATATGCATATGATACATTTTTAATTCATCCGACTGAAGATTATAATCCTGATAAACCTGGATCTAAACCAGGACTTAGATCAGGCCGAGGTTTACGAATAGATCCAACATTTTCAACATGGACTACAAGTTCTAGAATAACTCATCCTATTTTTTCTAAACAACCATACTCTTGGTTTGAAAATGGAAATATAACAGGAAGTGAATCACTTGGTGGTTATGGTACTACCACTCATATGTATAAACAAGGTCAAATACAATATTGGGAATTAACTGGAAGTCAAGAATGGAATGTTGGTCGTATTGAAATGGGACGTCTTACTCATTTTCATGTAAAAGATAATGCTCATATTGTATTACATGATATGCAAGGAGATTCCAATGGAACAAGTACAAGTCAAGCCCCAACTATTGATTTTGAAGATCATGGAGTAAAATCTACATTATATATAACTGACGAATCTACTATAGAAATTTCTTCTAGCAGAACAGCATATTGGAATAATGATGAAGCTGGAATATATCTTCGAAGAAATGGAACATCTCTTATAATTTCAGGAGCAGCTAATTATTCATCTTCTAAACTAACAGAAAACGTAACTGCAGGAAGTTCAACATTATCAATAGACAATTTATCAGATACATTTGCTCCCGGTGATATAATAAGTGTCCAATCAACAGCATCATTTAAACTTACATTTCCAGGAGCTAGAGAACATTCTTTAGATTATGTAGATCAAAATGATCCTACTACATGGTATTCTGGATCGTATGAAGAAATGTACCATAAATCATCAGGAGGTAGAAATACAAGTTATTTTAACGGCACTACCTTACCACCAGCTCATAAAGATTCTGTTGTTACAGCATTTGCTAGTTTTGAAAAACCTAGCGGTATGGAATTTGATAATCCTGTACACACAGATGAAATAACAGTGATTGCAGCAACTTCATCAAATACTGCAACAATAAGAAAATTTTTCGGAAAAGAAGGAGAAATTCATCATGACATGGGCTTATATAGTAAGCTAGAATTTGCAGATACTTTTCCTACAGGCGGAGCTCCAATATTTACAGGAAATAAAAGAGTTGTTCTTATTGATAGCAATCATAAAAAATTTACATCTGGAGATCAATTAGAAATAAGCGGATCTGTATATAATGTATTACATAATACCACATATTTATCGCAATCTTTATTTAGAGATTTTTCTAGAAATGATAATCCTTCATTGGATGATATGTTTTATATGAGACACGAAGCATTTTCTGGATCTTCAATATGGCCTATAGATGTTAACGCAGATGGAGATATTAATACAAGTACTGAAGATGAAACTCATTTTGAACGTATTCATAAAAACAAACTATTAATAACAGGATCTTATCAAAGTTCAAGAGCAATGTTTGAAAAATATGGTAGAATAGGCGTTCCTCTATTAAGAGCTTCTGGCTCTAATAATGGTTATCGAGCATTACAAATTGATCCAACATTGTCTTGGTACTGGGAATCCGGAAGAAATTATTCCTATGATAATTTAAATAATGATTCATATAATTATCGATATAGATATTATGTAAACAATAATTATACCACGTGGTATGGAAGTAGTCAATATTTACTCAAAAATACAGATAATTTTGAATTTGGCGAAATAACAGTATCAGGAAGTTTACTTAGACAAGGATTTATGGATCCAACATCTAGTATTGGCCAATGGAATGAAAACTCATTTGGTGTTACATGGGGAAATACCGTTTATGAAGGTCCTCCAATGGCTAGATGGGATAATTATGGATATCAAGGTCGACCTGGCTATAATACGCCGTATCCATATGCTGGAGGATATTCAATTCATAATCGCTATTATGGGGTACTAAACAGAACAGGCCAGATTAGACATACAGGAACTAATTTATCTTCCAGATCAGATCAAATGCAATCTCTTAATTCTAATCCAGGACAACCTTATAGATATTCCAATAGAGGGTATGGTAAAACCATAGAAGATGATCCAGCTAGCGGAAATTGGAGTATTGATGGATGGATGAATGATTTTACTGCTAGTTATTATAAAGTAACTCAATCTATAGAAGATAAACGTCTTGAATTTCCAGATAAATTTGGTGGAAGTGGTACATTGCGTGTTACTATTGATGATAATACTGCATTAGCATACGTAGGAGATGGTAGAGGAAATGAACTATTACTTCAAGGACATTATTCATTACAAGGTAGAGGACCTATAGGCTTACAATTAAATAGATATGGATCAATACATTCAGTAAATGTTAAAGAAAGATATCAACAATTAATATTGGATACTACTGATTCTTTTAGTAAACGTGATAAAATTTATGAATCTAGATTGTTATATGATCATGATACTAGTAAAGAAGTTAATTTTATAGGTACTTTAGTAACAGATGCTAAAGGTCATAAAAATTTATTATGGGAGTATATGAGAACAAAAGGTAATACTGATATTCTTCCATATATGTTCGGGGCATGTAGTCAAGGAACAACAGCTGCAGGTAATACTAGTACCAATAGAAATGCTGGAGGATTTTACAATCATGTTTATGGTTCAAATTATAATGCAATAATACCTAAAAATAATGTAGGTACCAGTCGATTTGGTAGATATCAAGCAAATGATAATTTTTATGTTATATATGATTTAGGCACTCAAGTAACATTTGATACCATAGGAATGATATTTGCTAAAGATACTTATGGTTCTGAACATGTTACTAACAATCAAATGAACAATGTTGAATTTCAAGTATGTGATGATGTAGGCGTTGCATCTCCTGCTTGGGAAACAGTTCGTGCAAAAGAAAATGATATTAGATATTCAAATTATAGAGGCGGAATAAGATTTTATACATTCCCTTCTGGCTCAGTAAACAAAAGATATGTAAAATATCATAGTAGAGGAGGAACAAATAGTACAGCATTTGCAATGCATTCTCATTTTGGAATATACAATTTTTCAGGATCGTGTGCAGATTCAAATACATTAGATGCTTCTTCTGTAACAGGAGGATTTGCAGATCAATTTGGCTCGCCTACAGCATCCATGTGTCAAATAGAATTAGCTAGCACTAAAAACTGGAAAAACGGTGATATGATTTATTTCTGGTCTAAGCAAATGAATTCTAGCGGAGTATTTTATGATGAACAATATAATAGTATATCATATTATAACACTAATAACATAACTGGATGGCAAGCAGGTACAACTCCTGAAGCTCAAATACTTAATGGGAAATGGCCTATTTATACTATTACAAACATTCAAGGTAATATAGTAACATTAGATAGACCAGTAACTCAAATGTTTATAGATGCTGGCACAATAGCTTACAAATACAATAGAGGTAAAGTTACACTTAAAGGACCTCGTCAAATGGTATTTAATCTAGGATTTTTCTATAATAATTATGTTCGAAGAACAATGCGTAATATAACAGGAATTAATGCAATTCCTATGAATTATAGTGGAAATTACTACGGAATGTATTCCATTGAAGATGCTGGTTTAATGCCATTCCAAGGTAATGTAAATGCAGATGCTTGGTATCTACCCCATGGTTTATATAGAAACATATATACAAGTTTTATATATCCTCAAGTAAGTCATGGTAGATGGGATCAGTTTAGAGCCAAAAAATGCTTTAATTATCATACTGATTATAGCCAGGCATCAGATGGAATATTAGGAAGTTTAAGCGTAAATAGACCAAATGAAGTTATAAGTTTTTGTAAAGCGCCTAATCAATATAGTTATAATACTAATATATATGGAGGATGGGAGTATGGAGGATTTTCTGCAAGGGGACATGTTTATTATCAAAACAATTGGGCTAAAAGTGATAGATATAGCGGTATTGTACCAAGAAGAATAACACCTAGATGGGGAACTAATGATGATCATTTAATACATATAGGAGATCTTGTAACTGTAGATAATCATCAAGCAGGCATCGGCGGTTGGTGGGATAGTAGTAGAAATACTGGATATAGTGATAAAATTTATAAAACTAATAATAATACTAGAGATTATAATTTAATTCAATATTTTACATGGTGGAATCCATATGCAACTAATCCTAAAACTAATCCAAGTCATTTAAAACATGGCGGATATACTGACTTCCCAACAAATAATAATGGAACTTCTTTTGACAAAGACGACGTTCCAATTTTATATCGAAAAAATAAACAATCACTTTTCCCAGGCAGAGACATGATTGCTGCTAAAATGCATTATTATGGTGTAACACATATTGTTCCAACTAACACACACGCTGATGATAAAATGTATGAATTACATGTATGTCCAAATTATGAGTTCGGTATGACATATTCAACCGGAACTAGTTATATAAGCCTTCCGTTTAAAGCAGAATTTACAGTTCTAGAAGACGCAGATGTTCGTTTAGATATTAGTATGATATATAAAATGATGCCATCTCAAGTATATATGTATGGTGAAACTTATGGAAATAGTGGCCTTTACAATAGCTTTGGTAACGGTATGCCTTGTATTTTTATTGAAAATTTAACTACCCAAGAAATGATATATAATGAACCTATCTACAAAATGGATAGTAGCTTAAACATGCAAGAAATATTGAGTCTACCTGCAGGTCATTATAGAGTTGCTTTTAGAGTTAGTAGCATATATCAGTCTGCTAATCCTGGACTAGTAATGTTATTCAAAGATTTAAAATTTAATTTGGTAACTACTAATAAAAATAATATTGTAGTGATACATAATAATTGGGATATGGTAAAAATGTTAGAACAATCAGGAAACGGAAAAAATTATTCAAATGTTGATAATTTACCATATACAGAAAATACAGGTCCAAATGCAGTAGTAAGGCAAGCTAATAATTTAACAGATACTAAAACAATTAAATTTAATAAAATTAAACTATGATATTTATAATAAATGAATTTTGATATATTAAATAATAAACCATTAGAATTTTTCAATCAAGATGGTGAATTAATGGGTAAAATATTTATCTCTGGGTCAACTGGTGATTTATATTTAACTCCTGTATCTGGTAGTGATGGTGATATTATCCTAGGAAATAGAGATACAGTTGGAGATGTTGAAATTGGATTACCTTCTGCAGAAGCTAATTTAAAATTAATGGGTGGCGGAACAATATCTGCAAATGGTAACACTCTAACTATAGGAGATGCTGCTGCAGGAGATCAATTGATATTTGGAGCTCCTATAACAGCTTCACTTGTACAATCAGCATCATTTGCAGTTACTGCATCTCATGTAATTGGTGGTGGTGGAGGAAGTGGCACTACTGTAGTTGCAAATCCAGGATCATCAGGAGGCGGAGCATTATCTACTATAGGTATAGCCGGCACTAATTTTTCTATTGCTGGAGGTTCTGCAGCTTCAGGTACTGTATCTAGCTCTGCTCAAATAACTTCATTTGGATTCGTAACAAGTTCAGCAACTGCTTCTTTTGTAACTAATTCGCAAACTAGTTCAATGACTGTTTTCAGTTCAAGTTTTGCATCAACTGCATCTCTTTTATTGGGAACAGTAGTATCAGCTAGTTTTGCACAAACAGCATCTGTTTTACTAGGAGGAATAACCACACCAACTGGTACAATATCAGGTTCAGCACAAATAACAGCATTTGGATTTATTAGTAGTTCAGCCACTGCATCTCTAGTAACTAATTCAGCAACTGCTTCTTTTGTTGTTAATTCACAAACTAGTTCGTTTGTTGCAAATTCTCAAACTGGATCATTTATGACATCTAGTGCATCTGGTAGTTTTAACAATTTAACTATAACTCATTTATCAGGAAGTTTAATACCAGGTAATGGTTCAACATCATCTATTGCAGTAACTGTAGCAGATGTAAATGGTGCTAATAAATACTTGTTAGATGGAACAATAACATCATCTATAAATTTAACAGCTGGTAATTCATATAAATTTGATCAATCAGACAACAGTAACGACGGACATCCGTTTAGATTCTCAACAGATACCGGAGGATCATCTAATTATGCTGATGGAGTAACAACAAATGGTACACCAGGAAATGCTGGAGCATACACACAAATATCAGTAACTAATTCAACACCTACTTTATATTATTATTGCACAGCACATTCAAATATGGGCTTAGGCGG
>VMHT01167483.1_pt1 | contig 13555 bp, 19 predicted proteins | sample 4693611 | NCBI WGS metagenome assembly VMHT01 (sample SAMN12280063, study PRJNA550983) | marine metagenome | isolation source: seawater sampled from same location over 5 years 0.02-0.2 micron viral filtrate | place: USA: collected off the coast of southern California halfway between the port... ... | reverse complement strand
TCACGGATGTTTTCCTTGAGAGATTCATCAGAGATAGCTGTAATGCTTGTGCTTGTTGCATAAATTGAGCCAGCGTAGTTGATAAAACATCTATACGCAGACGCGCCTGTCGAGTAAATCTGAAAAGCATCCTGAGCTGACGTGCTTGTTTCGCCAGTAATTATTAATTTGCCGTCATCATTACCAGAGGTAGTTGGCTTGGTAAGTTTTATGCCAGCGCTAGTAGTAGCAGAAGGGTTAGTGGTACCAACCAGCAAGTTGCCAGAGCTGTCGATACGCATACGCTCTGAGCCGTCAGTAGAAAATGCTATTGCGGCGGATTCATCGGTTCTTAATTGAAAATCGCCAGTGCCTCTATGTTGAATGACAGACGTAGTATTAGCGCCGCCGTTGTTTCTTATGATTCTTAGGCCATAGTCGGTGTATGTAGCATCGCCTACTAAGTCTAAGAATGAATAGCCGTTGCCAGTTCTGCCATGACCAATTTCAATAAACTGGTCTTCTGTAGAAGCGCCTCTTGTCCGTATATTTCCATAAACTTCTAATTTTTCTCCAGCAAATGAACCACCTATACCGACATTGCCAGAGCCGTCGATACGGACGCGCTCAGTTTCGTTCGTTCCAAAAATAATATCGCGGTTTACTGAATTGGTATAAATGTTTGCGCCCTCAGCATTTAATGCAATACCGAACGCATAGCCATTACCGTCAATGTGTAACTGACCGTTTGCGTTTCCGTCCATATCGCGGTCAGTATTACCATCGTGTATCTGGAATAAACCTCTACCTGCTACAGGGGTGTTTCCTATACCGACATTGCCAGAGCTGTCGATGCGCATACGCTCTGTGCCACTAGCTGTGTGCATTGCGATATAATCAATAGTAGCACCGGTGCGGTTTACTGTTAGCCAATTATTAGAAGTGTTTCCTGCGTCATTAGTGGCCCTGAATCGGAAAATGCCGTCAGTACCTGCATTGTAGTCCCACGTCTTTTCATCTGTAGGCGCACTAGTGTTTTTGGTTCTAAAGTACGGTACAGAGTCTTCTAGCGTTAGCTTGTACGAGGGCGACGTAGTACCTATGCCGACATTGCCGCCACTGGCAATTCTCATATGCTCTGTAGAGCCTTGTAAAAATCTTGTAAAGTCGCCTGTTTTTATCTCTAAACCAGTGCTTGCTCTGATGCCGTAGTTTGTATTGAAAAACTGCAACTCATTAGAGGAATTCATCAAAACAGCGCCGTCGAAAGTACCGCCATCAGCAGTCACACTCCCCGTTACGTCGATGCCTGTGGACGTTGTTTCTAGCTTTTGGCTGTTGTCGTGATAAAGTCGCACAGAACCGTTAGGCAAGGCAGAAAACATTGTTTCACTAAGAGACGCTTGCATAACAATGCCATTGCCGTTTGTGCTGAGATACATATTCCCAGTACCAGCGTCTACAATGTACGAGTGACTAGCGTCATGATAAATCTGTAGGTCAGAGCCAGCACCGAAGATGGCCTTGTCGTTGTCTCCAAAGTTAATGTCAGCAGAAGTAGTGCCGCCGTCAAACGTAATAGTTCCAGTTACGTCGATGCCTGTGGAGGTTGTACTAAACTTTTGAGCATTGTCGTGATAAAAACGAACAGCACCATCTACATTAAAAACAGCAATGTCTTCATCATCGTGTTTACGAATTGCTACTTGATTGTCACTTGTAATTCTAATCCCTGAAGTGCCTGAACCTTCTTGGATATAAGAATTAGTACCGTCTGAGTAAATCTGTAGGTCAGAGCCAGTACCGAAAAGAGCTTTGCGGTTATCAGCAAAGGTTACGTCAGTGCCGGGATTAGTGCCTACTTCGATAACAGTACCGCCTGAGTCTTCTGTGTAGAGGCGCTTGTTAGTTAGGTCTAATGCGGGTTCGCCTTGAACAAGATCACCAGCCGTAGGTGCGCCAGAACCATTCTTGAGTTTAATCGTGGTCATTAATAAGTTCCCCCGTCAACAGTTGACAGTGTAGTAGTGATAGAAGTTGTGCCTGAACCTGTAACTGCTCCAGACAGAGTAATCGTTTCGTTACCAGTTATATAGCCTGAGTTGTTAGTTAGGACAGAAATATTGTCCCCACTTTGCAATGCACTGTCAGCCAATGCGCCTTGTGCTGCCGTAGCGTAGTCAGCAGAGTCAAAGGCTTTTACCTGTGCAAGGTTAGTCACCTCAGAATCCATTAGCGCACCAGCAGCAGTTACGTTGGCTATATCCGTTACGTCTGCACTAGCTTCGATACCGTTGAGCTTTGTGTGGTCTGCATCAGTAAATACGTTAGAATCTGTAGCCGCTTCTACTGCCGCCCTTATCTCTGCGTTGCTTTGGTCTGCTGTGGCTCCTGCCTCAATACTATCTAACTTGCTGTGATCTGCATCAGTAAAGACGTTAGAGTCACTTGCAGAGTCAACCAGCGTACGAATCTCTGCAGCCGTCTGATCTGCTGTAGCACTGGCTTCAATGCCGTCTAGCTTAGTGCCGTCTGCGGCTACGTCACGGCCATCAACAGTACCGCTAAGTACCACATTGCCTGTGATATTGACGTTACCCGTACCTGTAATGTCATTACTGTTTAGGTCAAGGTTGCCGCCTAGCTGTGGCGTAGAGTCACCAACAAGATCCGGGTTAATACTGTTCCACGTGGAACCATCGTAGATTCGAGTAGTGTTGTCGCTAGTGTTGAAGTACCAGTCACCTACCGTTACAGCATTGCCGTTAAGGTCAACAGTAGGGTTGGTAGCAGAAGTGCCAAGGTAAAGACCATCAATTGCTTCTTGAGCCGCCTCTGCCGCTGTCTGCGCTGCTTCTGCTGCAGTCTGAGCAGTTTGAGCTGCAGTAGCGCTGGTCGCTGCTTCTGATGCCTTAGTGGTGGCTGTTGTAGCTGAGGTTGCTGCATTGGTCGCTGATGTGGCTGCTTCTGTGGCTTTAGTCGTTGCGGTTGTTGCGGAAGCAGAAGCGTTTGTCTCTGCTGTTTCAGCGTTAGTTTCTGCAGTCTCAGCTGCTGTCTTAGCTACTTCTGCTGCTGACTGTGCAGTCTCTGAAGCAGTCTTAGCGGTTTCTGCAGATGTCTTGGCGGATACAGCTGCGTTTTCTGCAGTCTCTGCATTAGTCTCTGCAGTTTCTGCATTTGTTTCTGCAGTCTCTGCGTTAGTTTGTGCAGTCTCTGCTGCAGCTTGCGCAACCTCAGCAGCAGCCTGAGCAGTAGCTGCAGACGTAGCCGAAGCAGCAGCTTCATTTGCTTTTGTAGAAGCAGTCCGTGCCTCTAGTGCTACCTCAGACGCATACGTGTCTGTACTAGCATCACCAGAACCACCTGTGCCACGAAATAAAGCCATTGACGACTCCTACAAAAGAAAAGGAAAAGGGGTCATTGCTGACCCCCTATAGTCGTTACTCTGCGATTGCGAGAACGAAACCAGCTTCAGGTCGGTATACCTGAACACCGTACAGGCAGTCAGCCGTGTACAGAGTCGAGAGGTATTCCTGCTTGTACTGGGTTTGTGAACGTACAGCTTGCTGTTCTGCCATAACAACAGCATCAGAGTGGAACAAAAGTGCAGCACGAGTATCAACAGAAGATGCAGTGTTGTCTGCAGCTGCTTCGATAGTGCGGCAGTTAGCTGAAACGTAAACGTCTACACCGTAAAGGTTACCGATCAAGCCAGAGTTTACAGCTTGGCCCGTTACGAAGTCAGAAGACACGTATCGGTCGATACCCATGATGGTGTTACGAACAGAAGGAGGAATAACAAGCGAACGTCCGTCCATAGGTACGTTGTTGTCGTCAAGCTTCTGGATCATGTCACGGAAGAACGCATCAGTAAATACGTCAGCCGCTACCATAGTGTCGTCAGTGTACTGAGTAGTAGTACCGCCGTCGTTAAAGAAACAACCAGTGTGCTGATAGTCAGTAGCAGCTGGGCTAAATACAACAGAGCCGCCGTCACCAAAACCAGTACCTGCTGCGTGTAGATCGTTGTCGATCTGAACAGCAAGAGCGTAACCAGCGTCTTCAGTGTAGAACTGACGGAGGCTAGAAAGCGCCTGTACTTCAACGATGTCTTCGATAAGACGTGAGTACTCGAAGTGACGGTCGATGTCAACAGTCAGTTCGCTCTCAGTGTTTGCAATGATAGTAACTGCAGTGTCAGCAGACTTAGCATTTGCAGATCCTCGTGTTGGCTTAGGTACGTGAAGCTTGTCACCTTTCTTGCCATTCATAGCAATACGCTTGACAAGAGGAGCCATCTTAAGGTTTTTCTGATAAGCAGCAATGATCTCGTCACTCCAAATTTCTGGAATAAACGTTGCCGCTTCAGTCTTCGCAGTATTACCGGCTGCGCCCGGATAAGTTGCAGTAGCCATGTCAATCTCCTAATAGATTATTTGACTCGACCCTCCGCATACGCTGCTAATATATCTTCTGATAAAGCTTGGTATCGCTCAGGGTCTGTTTTCATTAGTTTAATTAAGTCGGCCCTACGATATACTTTTTTACGTGACCCTTCAGCACTACCTCGTGCATTGCCTGTATTAGCTGCCCTTAGTTGTTGCTTACGTGCTTGTTTTTCAACATTAGCCGTTTGCTGGGTTACTGTCTTCCGTTCTTTCCAAAGTGAGAAAAGTTCGTCAGCAGCGTCAGCATCGTACTGTTGGTCAGCTTGTACAAACAGTTGAGTCCTAATTTTAGAAGCTTTAATCCAATCAGCAAACTTTGGGTCATCAAGAATTTGTCGCATGTCTGGATGTTTGTTGTTTAAAACAGATAGCGAAGATTGTTTTCGATATTCGTCGCTGTACTGCCTTGCTTCTTTAACACTAGGGTGGTTTTCAATAGCACGATTAACTGCGCTTTGAGGATCTGTAAAATAGTCTATATCGTCTTCAGGCTCAACGTGTTGCTGTTGAGGTGCTGATTGTTGTGTTTGACTAGAAATATAGTCGTCGACAACTTTACGAAGCTCACCTACTTCAGAAGACTGACGACCTAAAAGCTTTTCAGCTTCTTGGTGCATTTGTACAACTTCTTCTAGAGATTTATTTTGATACTTCTCTGGGACTATAGGTTCTTTTACTTGAGGTTGCTCAACTTCTTCTTCGGGTTGTTGAATCTCTTCTGCTTCGTTTTCAATGGTGTCCACATTTTCCTCTTCAGGTTGTGGATCAAGCATTGTTGCTCTTGACATAATTAAACTCCGTGATTATAATCATTGTGGAGACTTCTTTCTACCTGCTTTTTCGTGTTCTCGTACCCATTTTATGTGCTGACCGGGGAAATCCCCAGTAGAGCCATCAAGGTGAAAAGACGGGGCAGATACCATTTTAGTAGCGTTAGCACCACAACCGCACCTACTGGTTGTAGTACCGCTCTCTACCATTTCTTCAAAGACATGTCCGTTAGTACAACGGAAGTCATAAATTTTAAACATTTACAGGATCTTCTTCTTCAGCTTCTGCTTGTTCTCTAGCAGTTTCAATAGTGGCCTGTAGATTAATTACTGTTGCAAAAGCAGCTACTTGACCTTTACGAAAGAAAAGATCTTCTACGTCTTTTACAGTCTGTACATCTGCTAACTGTGCTGCGTTTGTGGAAATCTCTTGTAAGAGTTGTTTGAAACCTTCGTGATTGAAGAGTTCGAAGTAGTTGTCGAAGTAGGTTTCAAGCTCAGTGTCCATAGTTTCCTCTAATGTTGTTAACTATAGTTTTATTATAGCATACTTTTATGCAGTTGTCAAGCTTTTCTTGTTGACTTTCTGCGTTTACCTGAAGCTGTAACTGCGTGTTTAATTGCTTTGGGGCCTGTCTTTCGACGAGCAGAAGAAGTTTTTTCAGCTTTGGTCATCTTAGCTGCAACAGCCTTAGGACGACAAGAGGGGTAAGGGCGTTTACTTTTCTTTGCGGACTTACGCCCACAAGGTTTACCCGTCTTAACGTCAACCCATTCTTCAGCAAACCACTTGGTTAGACCTTTTTTAGGACGACTAGCTCCTCCTGTCTGACGTTTTCTAGGCATACGTGCCACCACGTTTTTTGTATTCACGAGTCAACCACGCAGACCCGTATGCACTGGGCCATACGTCAAACTTACGTTTAGCTTCTGATTTGACTCTGGCGTACAACGCCTTGTTTTTAGGTGTAGGCCCTGACTTTTTCTTAGGACTCTTTGCACCACCCGTTCGAGTTTTACGTGGCATGTTTAGTACCCCTTTGGCTTACTCTTACCTTTTTTCTTCTTACGCTTACCTGTACAATGTGGCATGATAGCCTCCTTACTTTTTGTGAACTTTTTGAACTTCAAAGTTTGCAGACTTAGAAGCACCCTTGTGTGGCTTGTAGCCGTCTGCAGGGTCTTTCATCAGCTTGTAACCTTTACCACTTTTCATCCAGTGATGGCCTTTAGGTGCATTAACTTTCATTTCTTAGGCAGCCTTACTTCTTTACCGTCTTGAAAGTAACGAATTCCGTCACCGTCGCCATCCACTTTAATGCTTCGACTCATGTCAGCTACAGGCAAACCTTTACCGGACTTTAAATCTACATTAGCTACGGTGTAATCTGTTTCGCCTGAAGAAGACATAGTAGCTGCAGTAACACCAGAACCTCCAACAGCACCTCCAGCACCTGCTTTGCGTTGTCCTTCACGATAAGTGCGTTGACCTTTAGTAGCTTTTTCAGATTTTTTCTGATTAGGTTTCTTTTTTGTTTTAAGGTCTTTAGCGTGTTTTTTAGATTCTTTAGCTACTTTTTCAGCTATTTTAGCAATCTGACCTGCGCCTCTAACTACTGCTCCTGCCATTGTTATCTCCTTACCATTTTTTACATGACCAGTATCTAGCTGTTAGCTTACTGGGTGGATTTGTGTCACACTTGTGACGTGCTCTGAACGATTTACGTCGTTTAGGTTGGTCTTTCTTAATAGTCATCTTAGCATCACCAAAACGTATAGTCTTGGTTTTGTCGCCTTCCTTGGCAACTACTACAAACTTTTTAGTTGGGTGATTAGGCGTCCGCTTTGGTTTGTTGTACCCGCTTACGCCCGCCCGTGCTAGTTTTGGGTCCTTTGGCTTGGGCATTAGATAAACTCTCCACCTTGGTTTCCAGCTCCGCTATTCGGTTCCATTGGTGTTGGAACTCTTGGTTGACTTGTTGGAGAAGGGCTTTCAGTTCGTGGTTGGTTAACATTATTTTTACCTTCTATTTGTTTGTTTTTAAGGAGAGTGTCAGCAATCTTCATACGACGCTCAAACTCTTTGTCTTCTTCATCACCTTCACGTAAGTTTCTGGTAATGGCGTTAATTCGATCAATCTCCAACTCTTGAGGAACTGCTTGAGCTTCTGCTGCAAGTTTAGCTGCCCTAGCTTGCGACTCTTGAGCTTGAGAGGATAAAAGTGCCGACTGAGACTGCTGGAACTGCACTTGTGCTTGTTGTGCCTGTTGAGCCATTTGTTGTGCTTGTGGATTAGGTTGTGAAGCTTGGGCTAAGGCTGCAAGGAGTTCTTCACGGTTAGATAAGTTCATGTTGTCAATTACTGACTGAATCAGTGTATTGTACAGTGGCGAGTCTTTGCCCATTGTTTGTAGTAGCTGCACAAGCTGTGTCACTTCGTACTCACGAGCAATAATGCCTAGAGTACTGCTGGCGTTAAACTTATAATCAGAAACTGGATAAGCTTCGGGATCAAACTGCATGTATCGGTAAGCTGCTTTTTTGACAAACGGAATTAAGAAAGATTGTTGGAAGTTGATTAATGTGCGCTTATGACGTTTAATAATAGCGCCAAGAGACATACTAATGCCAGCAGCAGTGCTTTCGCCGTTAACTTTACCTGCAATTCCTGCTGAGTCAACGGCTCCTGTTGCTTGCTGTACCATCTGCTGCAAGGCTCCTGCCTGAGCAAACGTAATTTGACTAACTTGACCAAAGTTGAAAGGCTGAAGTACTTCACGAGGGTCCCCACTAGTTAAAATCATTTTACCGGGGCGTACTTCTGGTTTTGCACCTCGTGGTAAACGAGTAGCGTCAATAGCCATCATTGGGTGAATAGTAAGGCTTAGTGCATCAATTCTAGCTCGTAGTTCTGTGTCTAGAGCCTTTTGACTGTTGTAGCCTTTTTCACAAACACCACGACCCCAAAAACGACCGGGTACTACGTCCCAAGGAAATGCCACAACAGGACGATCCTGCATCATGTAGGGGTTAGCTTCGGCTTTTAAAAGAATACCGCCATTGGCAATCACTATAACGGCTTCTACGTAACGTGAACCAGACTCTTCTTCCAGTACTTCTTCTACGTCTTCGTCTTGTATAGCGGCATCTAGAAGCTCTCGTGGAACCAAACCGTAGTACTTAGTAAGACGAACTTTATCATCATTGTAAATTGTAATGTCTTGGTCTGGCTCAAGATCAGTGTCAGGAGCGGCAGGACCGACATACGTGTCACGATAAACACCTTGTTCCTGCAAAAGTTCTACTTGGTGTATACTAACAAACTCATCAACTGCAACGCCCATAGCGTCCTCTACAGACGTAGCCACAGGGTCAATCAGGAAGTTCTGAGGGAGTACAGGTTTAAGCTTTACTTTTACTCTATCAGTAATGCTTACTCCTACTGCTTGTAAATCTCCGTCCATAATGGGTTGAGTAGCAGGAGCCATCTCTTTCATTTCTTCAACAATGATTTCACCAATGCCTGTACCAAAAACTGCAGCGTTGATTAAACACTCTGCTACTGCTTTACGCACCATGCAGTCTTCAAAGTCTTCAGTTAATTTATTACGAAGAAACTGCACGTCTTGACGTTGCGTGTCTCCCATGTTGTCAGAAACATCAAACCACTTGCCACGTCCAAACGTAGCTTCTTCTAATTCAGCTACATTAGACTCAACTGCCTGTTGAAGTGCAGGAGAAATAATACGGGAACGCTCAGACCTACGCTCACTGTCAGCAGGGTCCCAAATACCACGCCATAATCTATAATATTCTTCAAATCTTGCTTCATAGTTTGACTCGTAGTAGTCCCTCCAGTCTTCACATTTAGTTATAACCCAGTCTTCAATTGTTTGTTCAACGAGTAACGGGTCTTGTTCGTATAGTTCACTCATATTAGTATCCTGCTACCACGTCTAAAATTTCATGGTCTTCTATTTCGTAGTCGTAGTCGTACGCCACGTTAGCCAGTTGGTCAATGTACGCCAAAGCGTCCACTAAATCGTCATGTGTTAAAGGATCAGGGAATTGAAAAAGTTGGTCCAAAAATCTACTGTTCCACTCTCCCCTGTTTAAAGTAATGTACCCGTTTTCAAAACGGCCTTGTAAAGCCCACATTACCCTGTCTGTTTTCTTTTTATTACCGTGAGTTAGTTCTTCAACCCTAAAAAAATTACCGTATCTTTTTTGTAAATCAGTTAAAGGGGACATGACGGCTTGTTTAGCAATACCTCTTTCGATTCCAACCGATACGGGACGGTAATCTCTAACGGCCTGAAATATCTTAGCTGCTGTTTCGTCAAGTGACCATCTACCGTATATGATATTGTCAACATACCAACCATGCTCATTGACCTTAACCACGGCGATCGCTGTGTCGTCAAGTTTGGAATTCTTAGTCTTTTTCTTGTTGACTTCTTCAAATCCTGCCAAGTCAACTGCAATGTAGTAATCTCCTATTTCCGGCTCATCCTCACTAAAGCGTACCCAGTCTTCCTTAAACATCTCTGAACCACGGGCTTCAAACGAAGCCATAAATTCTTGACGAAACGCATAACTCGACATACTGCGTTTAGCAATATCAATTTCGTCCGGGTCCAATAGTGGATTGTCATAAGAAGTAAAGTGCCAAGCTTTGTACGTCGGATCATTGTCTAGTTCTGCATACTTATAAAGTTCATAAAAGTGATTGCGACCCATAGGTGTCCCTATGAACATCGCACAGCCCTTTTGATCCGCCAAGGCAGGTCTCAAAATTTGCTCAAATACCTCTGGCTTCATGTCAGCGTACTCGTCCATTACTAGGAACTTGAGGCTGACTCCTCGCATGGTTTCGGGTCTATCAGCACCTTTTAAGCTAATAGTAGCACCGTTGACAAGCTTAATTTGCAAATTATTAATGTGACTACCGCTGATAACAGGATGCCCCAGTTCCAAGAGGGTGGACCACATGATGTCTCTGGCTTGTCCCTGAGTAGGTGCGACGTAAAATACATGCCCTCTGTCCGCCTGTAGTGCGTTTACTATTAACATCCACGCTGCTAACCTAGACTTACCAGTACGTCGTCCAGCAGCTACTATTTTAAATCTTGTGTCGTCTGCCCAGACATCTTGTTGCCAAGGCAGGAGTTCTATATTAAGATCAGTCAAGTTCGTCTAACTCGTCTTCTGTCAACTCACGTATAGGCATTTCAAGATTGTTTAACAACTCATTTACTTTAGTAAGAGTGTCAAACTTATGAAATACAGCAGGCACTGCTCTTTTTCCTGTTAAGGACTCAACCATGTCCCAACCTGCAGGTCCCGGAGGCATTTGAATAAAACGATGGTCAATGTCTTTTTCCATCATTTTTCTTCTAAGTGCTCGACAACCCATACACCAGTCAGCACCAATTATTACAAACATAATTAAGTGTTAAGATCCATTGAAGTTATTAAATACTGTCGGAGCTTCTAATAAGTCAAACGTTACTACTACTTCCATATTGCCAGCACTGCTAGAAGACGCCTTAATAATGTCTCCCGGCTGCAAAACAAACACTGCACTACCATCAATTAACAAGTTTTCTTTTGAGGATACGTTAGTTCCGTTGTAAATATATACGTCGGGCGTTGGGCTAGGCTTGTCTACAAACAATGTAATGCTATTTGTTGCATTATGCAGGTTGGAAATAAACGCCATGTTCCAATGAGCCACATATCCGGCGGGTATTTCTACGATTGTTTGCGTAGACGTGTCCGTTAGATTTTTGTTCTTGGTATATAACATTAGTATGTCCACATAACTGGTGTTGTGCCACGGGTGTCAACGTGGACAAAGTCAGAAGCAACACCTATGCCTGTAAAACCAAGCTCTAGAGCAGCATGTACAACCTTAAGGCGATTAGCGGCATTTGTTATTTTTATGTCTGCCGCTATGCCTTGGGCATGAGTACCGGGAACGTCTTTCTTTTTTTCTATTGGATGTAGTGTCGGGTGTCTATATCCACTAGTAATAACGAAAGGAAATCCGCAGTACGCCCGTAAGTGGTCTAGCTTTTCTAGGAACTCTTGTTCCATGTTGTTTGTTCCGGAGACTTGACAGTCAAACTCTTCTCGTGTGAAGTGCTTAAGACTCATCTACTACTTCTCCTTCAATTATTTGAGGGGTTGTAACTTCAGCTGCACCAACGCCACTAATGTTGATTTGAATAGCGTTTCTACCACCGTCTTTAACTACTTCTTTTTCAAAAGCACCCACTGGTAGTATACGGTCCATCACAAGTTTCCAAGCAGCGGCTTGATTCTTATGGTCATGGTCCAAAGCAGCATCAAAAATTGTTTCTAGGACCTTACGAGACTTAGGACTAGCCAACATCCTAGCCTTGTACTCATTAATAATCGCTGCGTCACCCTTTGGTCGGCCAACTTGACCCTTGTTTCCGGGTTTTACAGCGGCTACTTCGGACTTCCGGGGTCTGCCACGACCTCTTTTTTTAACAACGTCGGTCATAACTAAAATTATCCCTCAATATGACAATAGTATAACACAAGTTTACATGAAAGTCAAGCTATTTTATGCTTAATTCCTGGGACATTAGAAACTTGAGTAAAATCAACAGGTTACATGCTGTTATTTTTTACTTAATTTTCCTAATTTTTACCTATTTTGTGCCTGAGTGGCAACAGTAAAAATAATTGCCAACATAAGCCCTCCCCCGGTCAAGTTATCCACAGGTTGTGCATAAGTTGTGCATAAGTTATCCACAGGTTATCCACAACCCTTGAGTTATCCACAGGTTTTCCACAGGTGCAACCAAAGTTATCCACAGGTTTATCCACATGGCCCTGAGACGCCCTGAGAAGCCGCTCACGGGGTTTTAACCTTAGGCCATGCCATAAGACCAACTAAAGTTTTTTCGAGTTTTTGCATTTTCGGGGTTGACAAGTGTGTGGACTTATGTTGGACCCTTTGGGCCTTTCATAACGTGTGCGCATGCGAGTAACATAAGACGACAAAAGCAGTCAAGAAATAATTAATGGTAATATTTACACTAGACAATGTCCGTGGTTCCTGTATCATGGCTACATCTTCAATAAACAAAGGTAATGACATATGGAAAAGCTACTAAATGAAACTGTAGGATCATTCGAGGTCTACGCCGACGACGACCGTCTATACTTTGAGCACGTATTACACGGCGAAGGGCGAGCAATTTGCATTTATCTAGACGAGACGCAGACCCAAATAGTAGACTACGACATGGCGTCGTGTATCCCTGAGCAAGTAGGGTGCTGGTTAGAAGCTAAAGGCTACAACATCCAGAAGGATGAAAGAGACGGTTACTGGGATATAGTCTAGACTTGACTAATCGAAGGGCATCCTTTAGGGTGCCTTTCAGTGAGTCAAGCCACTAACGGCAGACTTCAACTAAGCCCAAGGAGGGCAACATCATGGAAAACGTAACCACATCAAAGCTACTAGGCCGAAGCATCATCATCCGCAAGCGTAAGGCACTAAAGCGTCCCTTTAGCTACTCGCAAGGCGAATGCTATCACAAGCTTTCAGGAGGTCTCTGGTCGCTCTACATAGAGCATAAGAACGGACGGGATGTTAATATCAGCATCGACGATCGCTAAACCATCCAAGCTTCACGGGACCTCGCTATATGCGGGGTTTTCGTGGTATCAGACAACCAAAAGGGTAATATTATGAAAGACTTTCCAATGGAAATTGATGGCGGTTACGTCATACTGTCAGACGGTTTTTTTCACGGTGAACCATACGTAGTGGAGGAAGTGACAGAAGATGACGTGCAAGTGTATTTTTATGAGATAGACATCACGTCACGCTATAAGCGGATCTAACAGTAGACTCAAGTAAGCCCATGGTGTACGCTGTGGGCTTTGTTGATTCTATTGGAGACTAAATCATGGTCAAACTGTCTAAAGCATCAAAAATGCCCGGTCGCTCGTGGTCACTGCAAGCGCTCGACACATGCCCAGCTTCACGCAAGCCGGACGGTTCACTAGTGGATGCCTGTTCGGGATGCTATGCCACAAGGGGCAACTATCGCTATCCTAACGTCAAGGCACCTAGAGAGCACAATCGGGAAGACTGGAAACGGTCCGAATGGGTTGACGACATGGTGTCCGAACTAGATAACGATCGGTACTTCCGATGGTTTGACAGCGGTGACGTTTATGACGTTCGATTGGCTTACAAGATCTTGGAAGTCATGAAGCGTACGCCATGGTGTAACCATTGGCTACCGACTCGAATGCACAAGTTTAAAAAGTTTGGTCCAGTGTTGGCGGAGATGTCCGCATTGTCAAAC
>VMHT01184783.1_pt1 | contig 13556 bp, 9 predicted proteins | sample 4693611 | NCBI WGS metagenome assembly VMHT01 (sample SAMN12280063, study PRJNA550983) | marine metagenome | isolation source: seawater sampled from same location over 5 years 0.02-0.2 micron viral filtrate | place: USA: collected off the coast of southern California halfway between the port... ... | reverse complement strand
GCTAACATTATTCTTTTTTGGTTAATTGGATAGGTACGACATCAGCACATAATTTTGCTGAGTCTGTATTGGGTCGGAAGGTGAAACCTTTCCGTTGTAGTTCGGCACATTTAAGTGCACGAGTCATTTCTTGTGAGAGTTTCATATTTCGTTCATGCAACGCACCTATGCGCTGGCATTGTTCAGTCAACTCTCTATTTAAAGGAACTGAGAAATTAATTTGAAATCCCCAGTTCTCATTTATTACATAACCGTCTTCAGTCTGTGGCTCTACATCGTTACCCATATAAAATGGACTAAACGTCATAGTGCTACCATTACAAGAGTTCCCGGGAGAAAATTGTTGTCTCGATGGTGCTCCGTTATTTTGAAATTGGACGGCTTGATTTGTAACGTTTCCAGTGGCTGCTGCCACAGGGTTACTATTATTATTGGTATCTCCTTCAGCAAATACCGGACTGCCTACTGTGAGAAGACAGAGAAGGAATTTGTAGTGGAGTTTATTGTATAGTCTGTGGTTATATCCCATTTTTCTATAATTCCAGCAGCTCTAGTAGTTGTTTCCAACTGCCAAGCTTTAGTGTCATCTTTAATTGAGAATGTTGTACCAGTACCGGCTATATCTGCTGAAGCAGTTACATTACTACCGGACCAAGTATTTACCGCAGATCCCATGACTTCCTTTTTTGAGACTTCTTTTATAGTCTGAGTAGTCACAGTTGTGGACGTCATATTTCCTGTAGTAAACTGAGGAGTGACGGTATTAGCTCTTGCTATGACGGGTGATAACATTGCTAAGAGTATGATTAGTTTTTTCATACTTTTGGTTTTGGTTTATTCATCGGGCAATTTGTTGGTGTTTTACCATTGCCGTTTTTTCCAGTCGTCAAACCGAATGTTGCGAGTGCTCCCGTAAATACGCTGGCGACGAAAGTGATATCTGAGTTACCAGATTTCTTCACCATAGGTATCTCAACGTAGTTCATTGTAATAATGAATCCAGACCAGACAACAACGCCTAATCTTACTACAGTTCCAAGAAATTCTATTTGATGTTCTTTGTCTTCAGCTATATCTTTTACTTTTCCGAAGAACCCTTTTTCTTTGACTGACTTATCTTCTTCCATGTTGTTTTTAGTATTGGCTTAAGTGCAGTCACAGCCCACTTAAAAGCTGCTGTAGCTGTAAGGGTGGCAGCCACAGAAACAACCGCAGTTGTTGTTGCAGTTACTAAGATCTCAGTCTCAGGAACTGGTACTTCTATATTTGTTCCGGGTATGTCAAATTTTGTCATTCCCGGTTGAGGTACTGTTTTATCTGTTTCTTCTGACGCTTCTCCTTCTATCTCCTCTTCTGCTTCCAAATCACTTGGAGGTACAACCATAGGAGTATAGAAAGGAACGTCTGCTGTAGGCAAAGGTATGGATATTGTTTCTATTTTTTTAACTGAAGGAATAACCATTGTTGGTATTTCTACCATTTCTTGTCAGGACAATGCATAAAAGGTATTTTTGTTTTAATAGGCATAAAACATTTACATCGTTTACAAAATCTTGCTTTGTTTAGTTTTTCACAGTCGTAACAAATATCCATTTTTTCTTTAGGAGTGAGTTCCATTATTGAAGCTCCTTGAATCCGCTTCTATCTCTGCTATTTTTGCCTCTTTCTGATCGAAGGTCCAATGCTTATCTTGGTTTTCTTCTTTAGGAATTAACTCTTTAACCATTGCAACATGACTTTTTACAAGATCTAGTTTTGTACTGTCTCCTGCATAGTGGTCAGACCATGCTTCTAATTGATTTTCTAAGTCTGGATAAGCATACCTTCTAACATCTTTCCAAGAGTACGTAGGTTCTTCACTAGGTGTATTATCAAAACCTTCACCTACAACACCTTCATCTCCAATTTTCATTGGGTTATCAGTAACCGCTACAATATTTCTAGCATCGCTTGAAAAATTATATATTTGTTCTAGATAATCTGCCTTTTGAAAACTTTGATTTACGGGAATTTCTGCCCATGAACCGTCGTCATATTCTACTTTTAATAGAGTAGTAGATACTCCTGTTATTTTGTAATTCATAATTAACTTCCGGCTACTGAGCCTGAATTGTGAAATGTTACGTAGCCACGATTTTGTACGTAATAGGATGTAGCTCCACCGTTATAACCGCCAGAACCACTTGAACCGCCAGATCCGCCAGAACCACTTGAACCATTACCAGAAGTACCGTTACTTCCAGAACCTCCTGTATTTCCAGTAGCTCCTGCATTTCCAGTAGCTCCGCCGTTTCCGGTTTGACCCCAGTCTCCGCCGTTTCCGCCAGATCCTCCAGTACCTCCAGTTCCGCCTTGTCCACCGTTTCCGCCTGAACCAGCGTTTGTTCCACCGCCAGCTCCAGAAGAACCGCCAGCTCCTGCATTTCCGCCAGCACCGCCTGAACCATTTTGTCTTGATTGGTTATAACCTTGTCCGTTACCACCAGATCCTCCGGATCCACCTGAACCACCAGAACCACCACTTCCACCTGAACCACCAGTACTGTTAAATTGATAGTGACAGGTTAATTGTGTTTGTCCGTGACGGAATCTTCCTCTAATAAAGAGTGATTGGGATTGAGAACCACTATAAGAATATCCAGTAGCTCCTGAGTTAAATTGTTGGTTAAGACTACATATACAAGCATCTCTATTGGTATTACCAAACCCGACTCGAGCTACGCCATTATAGTAGTGACATCCATAACCGAAAGTCCATTGTCCTGTATAGCCACCAGATTGTGTGTAGGTACCAGCACCTCCAGAACCTCCAGCTCCTCCAGTACCAGCAGTACCTCCAGTACCACCTTTACCGCCACCGCCGCCGCCAGCATAAACCTGACCGCCAGCGTTATTGTAGAAAGTGATATTACCGTTTTGATCTGATCTTACGGCTGGTCCTGCATTACCTCCATTACCACTACCACTACCAGCTCCTCCAGTACCATGAATATTTCCAGAGTTATGAACGATTAAAGTACCGCCCATACTTCCTTCAATAACCATAGCTGGGTTGCCGTTAGAACTACCAAGGGTTACACCACTATTAATAGTTAAACGTTTTGGCACGGCTGTTGTCCAGTTACTACCAAAAGCATTTGAAGTTTGATAGTTAGTAGAACTACTTGATACTGTTACTTGTATTTCATTAACAGCGTTATAGAAATTACTCATGGAAATAGTTCCAGAAGTTGGCACGTTAGTGTTGTTTCCGGGAACTGCTCCACCATTTCTATAGTATTCAGATAAAGAGTGGGGAACTGACCCACCAAATTCATCGACAATCTCAGTCATGCTGAGACTGCCGGAACTTTTGATAGCCATTATTTACCTCCTTTGAGCTCGTCTACTTCTGCTTTTAATTCGTTTATTGCGTTTATAAGTACGCCTACTATTTTTCCGTAGTCAACTGATTTGACTTCTGTTGTCTCTCCTGTTTCAGGGTCAGTGTTTACATTAGTTAAAACTACTTCTGGTATTACTTCTTCTACTTCCTGTGCAATAACACCAATAGAAGGTTTATCTGTAGCAATCCATTTATAAGAAACACCACGTAGTTTTCCTACGATACCAAGAGCATCGTTGATAGTATTTACGTCTGTTTTTAGTCTTGCGTCAGAGTAAGCTGTTACGTTACCAAGAGCAGTGCAGTTACCAGAAGAATCTACTGTAAAATTATTATTTCCAGCACTGTCTCTTATATGACAAGACCCTGCATCTGGGTAAACAAGATACAAACTAGCACTATGACCCTGTATCTTAGCTTGGGTGTTATTACCTGTCCAAGTACCATCATTTAATCTTATATCACTAGCACCAGCGATAGTTACAGCACCAGATCCACCAGAGAATGTGAAATCTCCAGTACAAGTAGCTCCTGTTTTTTGTGCATAGTTTGAACCTTGTACACCATCTAAAGTATCAGCGTCTAACCCAGAACCAGAACCGTCATTACCAGAGTGCCAGACAGTACTATCTGTCCCATCGTGGTTAAATCTAAGACCACTAGAACCGTTACCAATTCGCATATATTCGCCAGTTTCTTGATTAACTAAATCAAAAAATCCTGCTGTATGCCATTGAATATAGGCTTTATCTGTTGTACCTTCTCTCCATCTTATGTAAGGAGAACTTGAACCTTCCAATATTATTTTCTGGTCTACAGAAGTGTTTATGCTATTAGTACCTGTCGATGTTATTTCGCCTGTTACGTCAAGACCAGCACCAACGTCTAGGTTGCCCGTTGCAACACAAGTACCAGCAGAGTTTATTTTAAATCTGTCAACACCGTCTGAAGAATCATATATTTTAAAGGTTCCATTATTGTTGTAAATAAGGAAATCGTCATTGTTATCAGTATCAGTAAGATGAAGTCCGGGTTGTGTACCATATATTCTTAGATCACCTCCTGATACTGACATATCACCAGTTGCACTTACATTTCCAGTTGCGGTAATATCGCCTGTTACGTCAACACCAGCACCAACGTCTAGGTTGCCATTTATATCAACGTGACCGTCTGTATTAATTTGCATCCATGTTGCAGAATTAGTCGTATCTCTAAATCTGAAAGCACCGTTGATATTACCAATTTCCCAATCTGGGTTATCTCCTGAATCAACAAAGTTAATTCTAGGAATATCATTGGTTATGGTTATATCACCAGATGAACCTATAGTTCCTGTTGTAGTTATATTTTGACTTCCAAAATCAGGAGCTATCTTAGTTCCAGCTATTGCAGCAGATGCGTTAACGTCTGCGTTTACGATAGTTCCGTCAACTATGTTTGCACTTGCTACGGTTACGTCTGTTGGTAAAGCTCCAGCAGCAATCTTAGTTGTTGCTATGGAATCTGTACCTAATTGTCCTGCTATTGAAGCTGAAGATACGTTTGACATATCTTCTCTTGCTAGTGGTCTACCACCAGCTTGTGCGCCATCATGTACGACGGCTGTATCTTTTGTTGTATCTATTGTGACTTCGCCTTCGGCACCTGTAAATGATGCGTGCGCAGTAGTCGAGCCACGTCTTAATTTTAATAATTTTGCCATTTAAAGTGTACCGAAATCGAGTTGTAAATTGTTTCCGCTTATAGTTGCTACTTCTGTAAGGTTGAAGTTATTGCAATCTAATGCAGCAGCTAGTTCTGGAGATGTGTCATCAGAAACGTTTTGTATTCCAGAGTTAGATGTAATACCTAACCATGCAGCTCCATTATAGTTTTTTAACGTGTTATTAGCTGTGTCAAACCATAAATCACCAGCACTAGGACTTCCGGGTGCTGTGTTAGAAATCTTGTATTCATTTGCATACCTGTTAACGTCACCTATAGAACCGGAAACTGTGTTTATATTTGTTGCGTTGGAAACTGCTGAGTTAATGTTTGAAGCATTAGAAACCGCAGAGTTAATATTGCTTGTATTATCAGCTACTGAAGTAACGTTTGAGTCATTAGCCGCTACTGTATTAATATTTGTAGCGTTGGCAACAACAGCATTAATATTTGATGCGTTGCTAACAGCAGCATTAATATTAGAAGAGTTTGCTTGTACGGCGTTAATGTTTGATGCATTTGCTTGTACCGCATTAATGTTAGATGTATTATTGGCAACTGCTGTTACGTTAGAAGCTATACCTCCAACCGTTACAACACTAGAAGAAATATCAGCTACAGCTTTAATTGGGTCTTCTACAACAGTTATGGTGTTACCCATACCACTGTGGTTTGTACAATAATATTGGAAATTACTTGGCTGTGACTCTGGTATTACAATCTGTACTTTTGCTCCAGAACTACCTTGATTACCTGTAACAGTAACTCCAGTTGAGTACTGAGAACTACCAGCATAGAATCGTAATGGATGAGTAGCATTAGACGCATCACTTACATCAAATGTATAAGTCCAGCCTTTGTGTAGTGTAAGGGTAGGGGCTTGTGTTCCGTCTAGTAAAAACTTTCCACCAGCAACAGTAACAGTAAATGTTGCTTCATCTTCTAAAGCATCTGCAACTATATCTAATGAACCATTAGAACTTCCTGTAGTAACAGGGTCTGTAATTAATCCGAGATCTTCGGCATATGTGATAGCACCTGAAACAATCTGAATATCGTTAAGAACACTTTGTGCAGGGGTAATAATAGCCCAAGTAGTTCCGTCCCATACTCGTAAGTTACCATTTGAATTATCAAACCATAAATCACCACTAACTAATGAATTACCATCCACTCTTTGATTAGGAGGGTTTCCAGCTATTTGATATAGATCTGCAAAGTTATTTATGTCTGCTACGTTTATACCGGCAGCCACAATATTAGTTATGTTGGTTGCAACTGTTGTTACTTCAGTGGCTTTAGGAACTAATCTGTGAAAAGTATAGGTATCAAGTGTTGATGTAGATTCAACTAATAAACCAAATCCACTTGGCAGATCCATAGGAACACCAGTAATAGTTACTGTTCTGTTATTGGGAGCAACTGTTCCGTTAGCAATAGTTACAGTAGTTCCAGTACGAGTATATCCAGTAGTCAAAGAACCAATACTTAATATCGCTGCCTGACCTGTAGAACCCTGTGGGTTTGTATCTGGAAAATTTAGTTCGTCTGCAATAACTGTAAAACCACCAACATCATCAACAAGGTCAATGATTCTTGCGTTGATCGCAGCAGTTGTAGCTACGTGTGTATCAGAGTTAGACCATGTAACTCCACTAGCAATAGTTTCTGAAGAATCCTGTCTGAGGAATAAAGCTTCAGCTTCTGTTTCTGTGTAGTATCTTCCGTCTAATGATCCACCTGTAAGTTCAGTTTCTGTAAAATATCTGTTGTCTAACTGACCGGCGTCTAGCTCAGTTTCTGTGTAGTATCTGCCATCAGCAGCACCACCAGTTATTTCAGATTCTGTAAAGTATAAATTATTTAGTTGACCACCGTTAAGCTCAGATTCAGTAAAGTATCTATTGTCTAACTGACCAGCATCTAGCTCAGTTTCTGTGTAGTACCTAGTATCTAGAGAACCACCACTTAGTTCACCTTCAGTAAAATATCTGTTATCTAACTGTCCAGCATCTAATTCAGCTTCGGTGTAATATCTACTATCAATAGCACCATTAATACGAAGCTCATCTTCTGTGTAGTATCTATTATCTAGTTGACCGGCGTCTAGCTCAGTCTCTGTGTAATACCTATTGTCTAATGTACCTACTTCTATATCTTCTTCTTTAATACTTCTGTTAACTACGTTGTCTCCAGAAACAGTTATATCTGTAGGAAGTGCTCCAGATCCTAACTTAGTCATTGCGATTGAATCGTCAGCTAATTTAGAACCTTGTATATTTGCACTTGGACTTACGTCAGCATTGACGATAGAATCGTCGACTATGTTTGCTGAGTTAACTGTGATACCACTAGGTAATAAACCAGTAGCTATCTTTGTATTTGCTATTGCAGCAGATCCTGAAATATCAGCATCAACTATAGTTCCATCTAATATTTTAGCAGATGTAACTTGTCCGTCTCTAAGGTCCTGCTCAATGATGTCGTTTCTACTTTCTTGAATACCATGTCTAACTAAAGTTTCTAAAGCATTTAAGTCCGCAGCTTTGATAGATGAACCGGGAGTAAAGGTTACTGTAGGTCCACTTACATCTGTCTCACTATATATGTGTAGACTTTTACCGTTTTGATTATCACCAAAAGTAATGGTTGTGCTGTTAGCAGCTATTTTATATTGTCCTGTTGTTGGAGTTCCTGTAGTACCTATAAAGGTTAAAGGAGATCCTCCGTCAACTCTGACTTTGATGTCAGATTCATTTATGTATTGTGTTTGGAAACCGATAGTAGTACCGGTTCCTGTTAAAAATTCTTCAGTTTTTGTCGCCATTTATCTATGGGATAATTTGACGGGTGGATTATTTAGGCATCTCCAGGATTTTGTCTATTGTGCCTCTGTTTGCTTTTACGTTTTTTAATTTTTGATTTCTTTCTTCGAGTAACAATTTTTGGACGTCGTTATCTTTTTTAATGCTTGCCCAAGCTCGTTTCTTAGCTCGGTCAAACGTTTTTGCAATTCGTTTGTAATGAGGGAATGATTTTGGGTCAACATCTTTCATACCATTTCGTTTGTGCCATTTCATTTCTGCCATAGACACTGCTATAGATTCTTCTTGTGCCATAGAATCAAACTTAGCTAATAAGTTTTGATCTCCTATAGCTTTCTGAAACATTGATCTAACTTTTGGACTGTCAGATAAATCTGTACCGTCTGGAGCTGAGTATGTAGAAGTTCTCATATCATACCCACTGTCAAATAACATTTCTCTACCTACAGAATAATCTAAATTAAAGTTGACTGGAGATACTGCATTAAACATACGAGTAACAAAGTCATGGTCTTTAATAGGTCTACCAGTTAAGATATCATATTTTATAGGTAATGGGTCTGATGCAATGCTTTCAGTTAATAAATTTCTATTTCTTATAGCACTTCCTATGTCAGAACCTAGTTCTCTTGTGTAAGGAGTAAGTACTTTACCTATCTCATTTCTAAGACCAGACAAAGGTACTGTGTTATTACCTAATGAAGCAATGATTCTATTCTGTTGTCCGGGTTTACCAGAGAACAAATCTACAAATGACTGCATACCAGCTAAATAAGACTTACTTGAAGCTGTATTAGCTAATGCCATAGATAATTTTAACAAACTATCTTCTGTCCATTCTTCACCCATAAGTTCATTATGATCTCCTATATCTCCTACTAATGCAAGTATTTGGTTGTAAGGTTCAAAGGCATCATAGTTAACCCAGACGTCACCAATTTTAATAGTTCTTGGTTTCCATCCCATGTCCATCCATGCTTGTCTTTGTTTTCTATCTGTAGGTCCATTGCCATGTAAGTTGCCACTAAGATATGCCATACTTGCCATACTTAATGCTGCTGTACCCATAGCTAATCTTCCGTTTTGGATAGCTTTAGCATTAATTAAATCTTGTTGTGAATGAATACCAAATTGTTGTAGTTCAGGTGTAGGCACCTTTGCTTTAGCTATTTGGTTAAATTCGTCAACTAAGAAATTAAAACCGGGAGTATGCTTTGCTGTTAAGTTTAAACCATTAATACCAGTTCTAGCAAATAGGAAGAAAGGTCTAGCCCAAGGTGCGTCATCAAATGCTTTAGATAAGTTCTTACCAAATCCTGTTAAAGGAGCTGTAAGTGTAGCTTCTTGTCTACTGTACTCAGCCATAGCATCTGTAACCATTCCGTTTTCATCAAAGATTTCTTTATTAAAGTTATCTTCCATGTCACGATAAAACTTATTATCAAAGTTCGCAAAGTTACTATCACCCATTTTATCAGCAGCAGCTAAGAATGCTTTTTCTCTAGCTCTAGCTCTACCTATCATTAATTGGAAAGCATCGTCAGTAGCTGCCATGATTTTAGTAGAGTAAGTTAAAAGACTACTATCATTTAAACCTCTAATCATGTTAGCTGTACGATACAAAATTTTATCTGTTACAGTACCTCTGGTTTCTGCCCAATGTCCGTAAAATTGCCATTGGTCATCCAGTACATTTCTTTCTATATATCTAGTTTTAATAGTAGAAAGATCACCAGCCCAATAACTATTTAATCTTTTTTTAAAAAATGTAAAAGATTCTGGAACTGTCTGTACCAAAGCATTTAGTGAAGCTAAACCAGCTCTGGAAGTAACCATGTCACCAGCCATTGCTCCACCTATAGACATAGCCATAGGTCTTGTGAATGTTGCACTACCTGTACCCATGATTGCTCGGATTGGTGTTTTAGGACCAGACAAAACACTATGAGTAAACATAGTACCAAACTCTCTCAAGAATGCACCAGTCATTTTCTTATCACCTTTGAAAGTACCACCTCTCATTTTCTTACGCATAAATACGTCAAGATCATCAAGAGTGTGTACACCATCAGCCATAGATATTCCTTCAAATAAAATCTTAAACAAGTCATCCCCACCTTCTTCGGTGGTTAAATCTAAAGCCATACGGAAAGCATCTATACTTTCTTGTACTGCTTTTTCATTTGCTTCTCTAGCTGCTTTCTTACTTGCTGTTACAGCTTTCTTAAACTGAGCATAAGTTTTAAAATCGCCTGATACTTGTTGACCTCTTTTTACATCTTTTACTCGTCCAAGACCAAACTCTGAAAGTTGTTGTGAAACTTCTGCACTTGCTTCTTTTCTTAGTTTTAGACCAGCAATTAATTTTTTAACAAGGTGTTGTGCTGGACCATCCACATCTTTAATATTTGTTATATCTGCTAATTCTCTACCTACTACTCCTAATGCTTGTATGTCATTAAACAAAGAAACATTGACCATATCTAATGCTTTTATGTACTCTGGTTTCACATACTCACCAATAGTAGTTCTTCTAATTTTACCAGTTTTAGGGTCTTTGAAAGCTGCTTTAAGTTGTGTTTTATCTCTAGTAATTCTTTCAAAAAATTCCTTATCAGATATCTCACTTGTAGCTCTGCCTTCATAAATCTCTCTAAACACAGTTAAATTTTCTGCAACTACGTCTTGTAATTTTTTACCTTCTTGTCTAGCAGTGGCTTCTAGTTGTGTGACAAATTTCTGGGATCTAAAATTACCCATAATCTTTTTCATTGTTTCCACTGGAGTAGCTGTTCCATTAGCTAGTTTTTCTATCAGTGAGTTAGATGTCATAGAACCTACATGACCATCTTCACTACCCCAATTATCTCTCTTTGCTTTTATACCTTTATCAACATCAGCAGCACTGTGGCTGGAGGTAGAGTTACCTAACTCTCTAGAACCAATAGGTTCATTCTTTGGAAAACGAACGCCAGCTTCTTTTGATTGTTCTTTAACTTCTTCTCTTACCTGTGCTTCTACACTATCTCTTCTTGATTGAGTGTACTCAGCAAAATTACTTCTTAAATCATCAATATCTAAATCAGCTACGTTTCTAACTCCTTTACCAAGCGCAGTTAAATCTTCTGGGTTAGCAGAAAGAACTTCATTTTTTATTGATGAAAGCTCTGAACGTATTGGTGCAAGGTCTTTTTTTAAAGCATCTTTTAAAGCACCTCTTTCATCATAAACTCTTTTACCAGCTTTTACTCCTTTCTGAGCTGTCTTACCTAGGGCTTCACCAGCTAGTCTAGCTACAGGAAGCATCTTAAATAAAGTTGCATCAAACACAGCACCTATACCCATACCTTCTACAATGTGTTTAAACTTTCTCATTAGAGGTCCGTCTGTTTCACCTGTAGCAAATGGTGTATCTAGCCATGGATAGCGTTTTTTTAAAGTTCCTGTTATATTGTCTTGGTTTTCGTTCTTAGCAAAGGTGTCATATTGTAAACCAATTAAAGCACCATCCTTCATAGTCTCAGCTAGAGTAAGGGCTTTTCTACCTTTAGCTCCTCCAGATATTATCTTTGCTGCTCCACCTCCAACCTTGGCAAGTTTTCCTGCACCACCGGTCAGACCTATAGTCATACCAACTTCTGCAACAGACTCAACAACACCACCCCACCATGTTTTAGTGACAATAGGGTCGCCGTCTCCGTACATAAATTGATCCCATTCAGTTTGATATCCTTCTTCCGAAGCCATCTCTTCTTCCATCTCTCCATTAAAAAAGTCAATAACTCTTTCAGGTGCAGTGATGATGTTACTAGCAGCTTTTCTAGCTCCAGACCCAGCTCCGATAAATGTATCGGCTACGTAGTCTCCTGCTGTAGGACCTTCTTTTGCTTCTTCTGGAGCTGTAGCTTCTTGAGCTACTACTTCTTTTTCTTCTTCAAGATTTTGATTGATGCCGTTTTCTATATCGGCAGCTTGTATGTTCTGTACTGCCTCGGCAGTTTCCTGTTCATTTAAACCTACACCAGAAACTCCTATTTCTAGTGTGGGGTCGAAGTTGTTTTCTTCATTCATTAGTTACCTCGGTAAATATTAGCTGTAGGGACAGCCAATAAACCGTGGTTACTGGTCTTGTCTGACTAAAGCTTTTTTATTAAAAATGGATGTTTTAACGTTTGGTTGTTCAGGACCACCTTTTACAGAGCCTGCTTTAACGTCTTCTTGTAGTTTTTGTAATTCCTGTAAAATTCTTGCTCTTGTTATAGTTGAGCGAGTAGGGTATTTATAAACAAGTTCTTGTACTTCTTTACTATGTTCTTCTTTTTTCTCTTCTTGTTTTACTTCCTCACCTGTAACATGTTGCAACTGTGAGTTAGCTAAGTCAACAGGATTAACTCCCATTCTCATTGCTAAGTCTTTGTAGTAGTCTGGTATATCAGAAGATTGTTTTAAAGGTGTTTGACCCCAAGCAATTAATTCTTTTTGTGAACCTTGAGTAGCACTGACTTTTTTCTTTTTCCAGTTACCACCACCAGATTGTGTCATACCATTCTGTATTAATCTACTATAAGAACCGTCGCTAGTTTCAGTATCAAAAGTTTGCATTCTTAATACTTCGGTAGGATTATTTAAAATAGTTTCTACAGCAGCTACACCAGCTTTAAATCCATCTTCAGGTCTGCCTACAATTTTGCCATCGCGTACAGTAGCTTGTGCGTAAGCATTATTAAATGTTTCTTCTAAGTTTCCGTACAGTGTTAACCATTCAGGTGATTTAGTATCTGTTTCTCCAAATGATTCTTCTGTGCCTCTATTAGTATATCCACGTAAATACTGTGCTGCTAACTTATGGTCACTAGAACCGGGAACCATAGCTCCACTAGATATAATCTTATCTTTATGTTTGTTGTACATTTCTGTACTAAGATTCTTAGCTTCAAAATCATACACACCACCTTGGTAGCGTACTGATTTCTCTATCATATCTTCGGCTTGCCAGTCGTCCATATGTCCGCGTAAAGCGTCAGCTATTTCGTTAGGAACATAACCATCATATTTCTGTCTGTAGGCATTCATCATTATTGCTTTTTCATCGTTTGTAGCATTAGGATTACCTTTAATCATTTCTACATCAGCAAGAACATCTGCCTGTCTTTTATCTTCTCTAGCTTGAACACCTTTAGAATTAGCAGAAACTAACTCACCTTGTAAACCGCTCCATTCTTTCCATGAACCCATAGTCTTAGTAGAACCATCACGAGCTGTTATTTCGTGATTAACTATAGACATAGCTTCACCATAAGAGATTGCATCTTGTTCAACTAAATTAACTAAATTCTCTGCAAAAGCTGTTCTGCCTGCTCCAATAGTAGTCCTATTTCTGGCTGCATATCTTGCTGCCCAGTCATGTGCAAGTTGGTGTCCGTCTTCTGGGTTAGCAGTGACAAATCCTACTTGTATCATTCTACTATCAGAAGCTGCTACTTCTGTTTGATAGTTAGCTTCTCTTTCTACAGCTTGTTTTTTTCTTCTATTTGCATCAAACTTATCTATTTCTGGTTTAACTACACTAGCTACCATTGCTGGGTTTAGTCCTGCAAACTGTCTAGCATACTCAAACTTAATCTTTGTATCTAAAGCTG